>Ga0255098_1000017_pt1 | contig 88101 bp, 81 predicted proteins | sample Colum_Atlam_RepC_2_FD_188440 | JGI IMG/M metagenome (GOLD analysis project Ga0255098, IMG submission 188440) | Freshwater microbial communities from Columbia River, Oregon, United States - Colum_Atlam_RepC_8d | ecosystem: Environmental > Aquatic > Freshwater > River | place: USA: Oregon... | reverse complement strand
AAAAGCCAGATATTCTTCTCCTTGATGAGCCGACCAACCATTTGGATGCTGAGTCGGTAGGTTGGCTTGAGCAGTTTTTAAAAGAGTATCAAGGAACTGTGGTTGCAGTTACCCATGATCGTTATTTCTTAGATAACATTGCAGGTTGGATTTTAGAGTTGGATCGCGGACATGGAATTCCTTGGGAAGGGAATTACTCCTCCTGGCTTGAGCAAAAGAGCAAGCGACTTGAGCTTGAGGAAAAGCAGGAGACTAAGCGACAGAAGACTCTTGAGCGAGAGCTTGAGTGGATTCGCATGAGTCCACGCGCCAGACAAGCCAAGAGCAAGGCTCGTGTGAGCGCTTATGAAAAGCTCCTAGCTGAGGATCGTCCAGATAAGATTGAGGAAATTGAGATTTACATCCCTGCAGGCCCAAGATTAGGTGGGTTGGTCATTGAAGCAGATCAAGTCTCCAAGAGTTATGGAGATAAGGTTCTGATTGATAACTTCTCCTTCAATATCCGCCCAGGAAGTATTGTTGGGATTATCGGAGGAAACGGAGTAGGTAAGTCCACTCTGTTTAAGATGATCACGGGTCAGGAAAAGCCAGATCAAGGCACCATTCGCCTGGGAGACACGGTGAAGCTTGCCTATGTCGATCAGTCCAGGGATGCGTTAGATTCTGATAAAACGGTTTGGGAAGAAATCTCAGATGGTAAGAATGAAACCATCATGTTGGGCAATCGAGAAGTGCAATCCCGAGCCTATTGTGCGCGCTTTAACTTCACTGGAGGCGACCAGCAAAAGAAGATCAGCATGCTTTCAGGCGGGGAGAGAAACCGAGTGCATTTGGCTAAGGTTCTCAAATCAGGTGGAAATGTTCTATTGCTTGACGAACCTACCAATGATTTGGATGTGAATACGTTAAGAGCTCTAGAAGAAGCTTTGCTGAATTTTGCAGGTTGCGCTTTGGTCATCAGCCATGATCGTTGGTTCTTGGATCGAATCTGTACTCACATCATGGCTTTTGAGGATGAGAGTAAGGTCGTTCTATTTGAAGGAAACTTCCAAGAGTACGAAGAAGACAAGAAAAAGCGATTGGGAGCAGAAGCCATTCAGCCCCATCGCGTGAAGTATAAGAGGTTGACTCACTAGAAATCCGAATTGCACGAGAGGTTCATTCTCCTCAGGAGTGATGTATTAAGTGCTTAATGAGGAGTCTTGGGTCGTATTGGAGTTGAGTGTGAAAACCTATCGTCTCTTTTTATTTGATTTGGATGATACTTTATTAGATTTTAAGGAGTCAGAGCGTCTATCGTTTGAGTCAACGCTCAGGGAATTAGGTGTTTCATCCTCCTTTCAGGAGCTTTTTTCAAGTTATCAGAGAGAAAATCTAAAGCTTTGGAAGCTCTTTGAGGAGGCTCAAGTTTCTAAAGAGTTCTTGAAGGTAGAGAGATTTCGCAAAACCTTCGAGTTGCATGGTCTGGATTTGGACTCAAAAAAAGCAAGTGAGTTTTATCTCGAAAGGCTTCCTGAAACGATTGTCTTGGTCGATTATGCCTTAGAGATCTGCCAGAGTTTAAGCCGTGTGGGTGAGATCGGTATCCTCACCAACGGAATTCAAACTGTTCAGGAAAAGAGGGTTCAAAACTCAGTCCTTTTTCCGTATCTGAGTTTTCTGAGTGTTTCCGAAGAATGTGGGTTTGCAAAGCCAGATCAACGCTTTTTTGCTCACAGCATGAAGAAGGCGAAAAGTTTTGATCGAAACTCTACTCTAATGATTGGGGATCGAGTGGAGACGGATGTGCTTGGAGCTTATCAATTTGGAATAGATGCGTGTTGGTTTAATCCACAAAAAAAGGTGAACACAATTCCATCAGGAATTAAGTACACAGAGATTCATCATTTATCGCACTTAGAACAGCTGATATAGGACTGCGGGTCGCGCTCAAAGTTAAACGATGCGCGCAATTAGATTTATGGGGTGAGTCCGTGAGGACTTTGGCTTCATGTGATTGAAGTCAAGCGTGATGGGGTATTCACATTTTTTAGACTGGTTTCTCTTTCTTGCTACCTGCCTCTTTCTTCTTTTATTTTGTGTTTGTTTGAGTGTCTTCCACTTTGTTTCTGATTCTCTCTTTGAACTTCTTGCTCCTACTCTAAGAAATGTTCTTTTTTGGTTTTGTGCTGCAGATCAAGTCCGAAGGCGTCATAAAAAAAGAGTTGCATTCATGGGTTTAATATTGAATAAGTGTGCTGTATTTTTTGTATTCCTGATGTAATATATAACTGGGGGTACTTATGTATCGGCTCGAACGCGAGGAGTTTTTACGTCCAAGGCAAGTTGCTCTTTGGTCTGTCTTGGGTTTTCAAGCAGGGTTTATTAATGCGTTTGGTTTCTTGGCGTGTGGACGCTATGTCTCCCACGTCACTGGGTTTGGAACTCAGTTCGGTTTAGCGTTGGGAGATCAACGCCTTTCTTTTGCTCTTGAGATGTTAGGGTTTCCCTTATCCTTTATTTTTGGATCATTCATGAGTGGAGCTATAACGATTGCCAGAATTGAGAGAGGATTAAAGCCTCATTTTGAAAAGGTGATGTTCATCTTGCCCATCATTATTCTGATGCTGATCTTCTTAGGTCAATACGGTTTATTTGGAACTTTTGGTGAGCAACTCATTTTATTTCATGATTTTATTTTGCTCTACTTCCTTTCTTTCCTCTGTGGCATGCAAAATGGCTGTTTTGCTACTCTTACTCGAGGACAGATCAGGACGACTCACTTAACTGGTATTAGCACAGATATTGGTTCAGATCTGGCTCGCCTTTTTTTTGGCGGACTCAAAGGTGAGGAAAAAAGACTCACTCAAATGGCGAATTTTTCAAGGATATCGACTTTTTTCTTCTTCTCCTTGGGTTCTATTGTGTCAGTCCTAGTCAGTCGCTCTGTGGGTTATTTTGCATTAAGTGTTCCATTCGTGACATCCATTATCGTACTCATTTCAATGCGATACATTAGTATGGAGCTTGATCAGAAGTACCAGTCTTCAGAGCGGATTACAGCAGGTGTATGAGAGGGGATTCATCTTGAATAGGTGAGTTGTATCGTTCTATCTTTTGATTTGTTAGTTTTATGTGCTTGAGGGGCATATTTACTTTTAATTTGTTAAAAAAAAAGATTGAACTTGCATCGACATCTCAGTCACTCAAAATACATGAGAGAGGCATTGTTGCATAGGCTAGGAGCATGTTCTTGGGGTTTCCATTTGGTTAAGAATATTCACGTTGGTTAAGACTCAGCCCATTGGTTTTCAAATTTTCTAGATTGAAGACGGTCGCCTAGCAAAGTTTTGAATCTGCACATTTCGATTTCGGCGTACATCGTCGAACTTACCCGCCTTGACAGTTAGCTCCTGATTTTAAAGTCAATTGGAGTGTAGGGTTTGGATCCTGAGAGTAGATCCTCAGTGAGGTGCTTAAAGTATTCTCTGGGGTTAACTTGATTGAGTTTGCAGGTCTCTACCAAGGAAAAAAGAATAGCAGCCGTGAGAGCTCCTTGTTCTGAGTGAGTTCCATACCAGCACTTTCTCCCCACCACATGACTTCTGAGAAGTCTCTCTTGGCGGTTGTTGTCTCTAGGGACTTTTGCATCTTCCAGAAAGAGCGTGAGACCCTCAAATCAGTTGCGGCAGTTTGTAATCGACAAAGGCTAGGATAGGTTACGGTTTTAATGAGGATGCAGGTTTTGCCGAATAGCTTCGTAAAGAGCAATGGATATGGAGTTTGAAAGGTTTAAACTTCTGATTTTAGATGAAAACATCGGGATGTTGAGAATCTGATCTCGGTGTAGTTTGAGGAGTTCAGGGTCAATTCCTGTAGTTTCTTTTCCGAAGATAAAGGCCGCTTTCTTCGGAAATTTTTGATCAAAAAGAGATCGGGTTGCAAACTGAGTGTCTTCGATGAAGTAAAATGGAGCCTCAGGTTCATTTTGCTTAAACCAACTGAGCCATGTTGCAAAGTCTTTGTGGACGTGAAGATCTACAAATTTCCAATAATCCAGTCCAGCACGTCTTACAGCCTTGTCATCAATTGAAAACCCAAGGGGCTCAATCAGATGTAGGGTGCTTTCAGTTGCAACACTGAGTCTTCCTGCATTCCCCGTGTTTGGAGGAATAAGAGGCTCCATTAAAACTAGGTGATAATGAAAATCCTTATTCAAGAACAACGAGTTGGCCCCCAATATGAGTTGCATGCAGGTGGCAAAGGATTGGGAAAATCCCTGCTCGATCCGCTGTGAACTCAATTTCTGATGCCTGATCCGTCACTACAGCCTCAATATTGTAATCTGGGATCTTAAAGCCGTGAACATGATTAGGGGAAGGAATTTTAGTGACGAGCTGAAGCTTGACCTTAGTTCCCTTTTTCACAACCAGCGTGGAGGGAAGCCAAAACTTAGTTCCACTCATCTCAACAGTAAACATCCTAAAGGTTTGGGTATTCTTGATGTCTTGTGATTCTGATTTTGCTTGAGCAAATGAGTGAGCTGAGCTGCTTAAAGTGATGCATGCAAAAAGTGCAATCCAGGAAAAACAATGATTTAGCCTAGTCATGGACATGATCTCCTTATTTTGATTCATTTCTCTCGGTATCGCAGTAAATTCTATTCATGTCGAGTCTGTTTTTCTGCAAACTGAGCCATTTCTTGGAAGGTCTTTCTTAAAGACTCGACCTGACCCACTTGTCTGAGATCTCCTAACCCAAGCTCATGTAAGGATAATCCGGAGATTGCAGCTCCATATCGCTTGAGAAAGTAATGACTAGCAAGTGCTGCGGTTCTGCGATTTGCATCCTTAAAGACGTGTGACAGGATGAGTGCTACGTAAATATCAACGGCAGCATCGACGGGTCCACCCGATTCTGCCAATTCTGTTGCTTTATGTAGCTTTTCTCGAGCTGTAATCACAGGATCAACAATTAATGCTAAAGTCTCCATTTTTCCCGAAGGCAGAGTAATCGTGATGGTTTCTCTTCTCCAAGGGTCTGTCTCGTTAGTTTTGCCTGTGATGATTGAATTTAACCGCGCTAGCTCTGTTGTCGTGAGTAATGCACGGTGTTCTGCTAAACTCTCTGCTGCTGCAAGGGCTCGATCAAAGCGAGCTAGTTCTAATTGTCTTTTGAGCGATTGAGGGGAATCCATAGTAGAGGCAGAATCAACGAATTGGCTCACCAGGTCAAGCAGTTCGATAAGAATTTTTTATATCCATCCCAGCTGGGTTTGTTCCTGGTCTGGTGCCTGCGGATGCAAGGCTCTGATTTCTGACTTCGATTGTGACGAGCCCCCGAGTCGTGATATCTTGAGTCTTACCTATGACTCAAAAGCACAAGGAAGAAGCCCCTGAAGAGGGTGTAGCAATATTAGAGGAGTCTAAAATTAAGGCTCAAGAGCCCAGATCTTTTGCCGTGCTGCTCCACAATGATGACTATACCTCAATGGATTTTGTCGTAGAGGTGTTAAAACGATTTTTTAGGAAGAATCCTCCTGAGGCGGTACAAATTATGCTGCAGATCCATCATGAAGGAAAGGGGGTGGCAGGAATATTCCACCTGCAGATTGCGGAAACTAAGGTTGTCCAAGTCCATGGGTATGCTCGCGCTCAAGGGTTTCCCTTAAGGTGCACGCTAGAGCCTCTGGAGGTTGAGAGTTGATGACTACCCCTAGGATCTGAGTGGGTATAGAGACGGATAAGCTCTCTGATCGTTTTGGAACTGTTGGTCTCTCTCTTTTTGGGCTTGGGAATAGGCTGTACATGACTCCTAAAACAGGAGTATATAACCCCTCGAGAGATGATAAAATGATCGGTCGTAAAGCAGAAGGTATTCTCAATAGAGCTGTTCGGTTCGCAGTTGAGCATGAACATGAGTATTTCACACTAGAGCACGTTTTTTGGAGTCTTTTAGGAGACTCTGCTATTCGAGATACGGTAGTGGCTTGCGGTGGTAATCCTGATGAAATTCGCAGAGAACTTGAGACCTACCTGCAGCTTGAAATTCCGAAAGCCGCAAAGCAATCTACAGCTCATCCAGAGGAAGTTTCAGAAGAACAACCCATTGAACACCCTGTAGCGACTCTGAGTATTCAGAGGTTGATCCAAAGAGCATTATTCCATGTCCAATCGGCCGGGAAGGATGAAATTCAACCCGAGGATCTATTAGTGGCACTCTTTCAGGCGAAGGACTCAAAAGCCCTTCTCCTGCTCCTGGAGCAAGGGATAGAGCGACTCGATGTTCTCAATTATATGAGTCATGGAATCAGAAAAGAAAAGGAAGAGCCTGAGCATCCCTTTGGTGGGATTTTGGGTGAGGGTGAGGAAAGTTCTGAGGAGGCTTCTCTTGATGACTCAGACGGCCGTACCATTCACCGTCGCCCACCTTCAGGAAAAAGCTCCGATGACCCCCTCTTCTTATATGCCTCTCATCTGAATGAGGCTGCTTTACGAGGGGAGTTAGATCCGTTAGTGGGCAGACAAGTAGAGCTGGACCGAGTTCTTCAAGTCTTGTGTAGGAGAAGAAAGAATAACCCTCTTTTAGTGGGTGAAGCAGGAGTTGGAAAAACAGCTCTTGCAGAGGGACTTGCGCTGAGGATTGTGGAAAAAAATGTTCCCGATCTTCTCTTGAACTCCAGCGTATATTCCCTAGATCTAGGGTCCCTCCTGGCTGGAGCTAAGTTTAGAGGTGATTTTGAACAGCGATTCAAGAAAGTCATTGCCGCTCTTGAAGTGAAGAAAGAAAAGGGTCAAACCCCCATTTTATTTATTGATGAGATCCATACCATAGTGGGTGCAGGTGCTGTGAGTGGGGGAGCATTAGATGCTGCTAATCTTCTCAAACCCTTTTTATCTAAAGGCACACTCAGGTGTATTGGGTCGACTACTTATTCTGAATTTAGAAGTGTGTTGGAGAAGGATCATGCTCTTGCACGGCGCTTTCAGAAGATCGATGTCCTTGAGCCTAGTCTGGAGGAAGCCATTCAGATCTTAGGCGGTCTGAAATCCAAACTCGAAGAGCACCATGGAGTTCATTATACCTCTGATGCCTTACGAGCTGCTGTTGAGCTATCTTCAAAGCACATCACAGATCGGTTCCTACCTGATAAAGCCATCGATGTTTTGGATGAAGCTGGAGCAAAGGCGCGCTTAAAGAAAAATCCCTCCGCGGTGATTACCCTAGAGAGCACACTTCATCAGCCCATTCTGGATTCTCAAGCGATTGAAGAAGTGGTTGCTCAGATGGCTCGCATCCCTGCACGTTCGGTGAGTTCTAGTCAAAAAACACGATTAAAAAATCTGAAGGATGATTTGAAACTAAGTATCTTTGGGCAGGATCATGCTGTGGAAGCCCTAGTCACTGCAATTCGCTTGGCACGATCAGGGTTAAGGTCAGGGGAGCGCCCAGTCGGTTCATTTCTATTTTGTGGACCTACTGGAGTAGGAAAAACAGAGTTGACCAAGCAATTGGCTCATTGTCTTGGGGTACCTTTTTTGAGATTCGACATGAGCGAGTACAGCGAGAAGCATACCTTGTCTCGGCTCATTGGAGCTCCTCCTGGTTATGTGGGATTTGAGCAAGCAGGTCTACTCACTGAGGGTTTAATGAAAAACCCTCACTCAGTCGTCCTCCTTGATGAAATTGAAAAGGCTCATAGCGATATTTGGAATGTCCTGCTTCAGGTCATGGATCATGGCGTGCTGACGGATAATAATGGAAAGAGAGCTGATTTTAAGAACGCAATCTTGATCATGACCTCGAATGTGGGTTCTCGTGAGTTAGAGAGAAGGCCGATTGGCATGGTGAGCTCAGAGACGGGGCAATCCCATGGGGCACAAAAAGCCGTGGAGCAGACTTTTAGTCCTGAGTTTAGGAATCGCCTGGATGCTATTGTGCATTTTCATCTTCTTGATCCAAGCACAGTCTCTCAGGTTGTCTCTAAACACCTTATGGAGCTAGAATCTCAGCTTTTAGCTAGAAAAGTAGATGTTGAGTTTGATTCTGAGGTGAAGGATTGGCTCAGTCAGCACGGCTATGATCGATGGATGGGGGCGAGGCCCTTGGCGCGGCTCATTCAAGACCGAGTGAAGAAGCCTCTTTCCGAAGAGATTTTATTTGGTAAGCTTGAAAACGGCGGAAAAGTTAGGGTTTTGATCAAGGACGGTCAGTTTAGTTTTGAGGTCCTGTCACAAGCAGAGAGTCCTAGAAGTGTCCCAATTCTCAGGACTTAGGGTCCTTGGGGTAGGTGACTCATGGGATATGAATCAGGGGTGGAAATTCAGTGAGGGTTGAGGTAAAACCCAGGCTCGCAATTTTAGAGTTGTGGCACACCTCTTTTTGTAAAGCACATTCGGCGCTTGCGTGGAGATGAAAGCCACAGTAGAAAACATGTCCATTGGGACAAGGGCCATTTTCCCTGGACCGCAAGGCCCTAAAAGCCCCCATCAGATACTGGTGGTGGGAGTGGTCACGAAAGAATAAGGAATAAGAAAAACATGAGTACAACAACTAATTCAGGAACTGAACAAACCACCTCCAAAGCTGTTGCGTTAAATGCACGCCGTAAGAAAAAAGCTGAAGGCCGTAAAAAAAGATCTCAGAAGCTCCGTTCTGACAAAGAATTTGCCAAGAAATACTTTGAATCTAAATCCAAGAGAGCTGCAGATAAGAAATCTGGCTATCGCAAGAAAAAGAATAAGAAGAAGTAATCTAGCTTCTTAATCGAAGTGGCCAAATTCTCTCCATGCAATGCGCATTCAGCGCTTGCGTGGAGATGAAAGCCACAGTAAAAAAAGAAATCAATTGAGTTGTTCTAGGGCTACAACGCCTCAGTAGCCCCTATCGAAGTTTGGTAGCGGCAATGGTCACAAGAGTCTAGGATTCAGAAAGAGTGGATGCGACGATGAACCTCAGCAAAGCGACCGAGTCACTCACCCAGTTTGTGGCAGGCCCTTTATCTCAAGTCATTCCAGCTAAAATGCGAGACACTTTTTATTTGAGAGCGTTTGGGCTTTTCAAAGTTCCTGTGCTCTTGTTCGTGTCTCCTTCAGTAGTCGAATTGAATGAATCCCGTTGTGTGGTTCGGATTCCCCTTAACCGCAGAACCAAAAATCATCTCAACTCCATGTATTTTGCCGTTCTCGCTGCTGGTGCTGACGTTGCTGGAGGCTTAATGGCGATGCGGCTCATTCAAGAACAGGGTGATCAAGTCTCCCTAGTTTTTAAAGATTTTCAAGCGCAGTTTCTAAAGCGAGCTGAGGGTGATACCCATTTTACATGTGAGGATGGTGTGGGTATTCGAGAGCTTGTTCAAAAAGCGATTGATTCGGGTGAACGAGAAAATATGACTGTTCACGTCAAAGCTACTGTGCCGTCGCAATTGGGTGATGAGCCTGTGGCTGAATTCAAGCTGACCCTTTCATTGAAAAAGAAGAACAAAAAAAGCTCCGCTTAACCGTACTCAGTGGCTTTGAGTTTTGCTTCTCAAGTAATTTATCCCGACTGGGTAGATAGCTTGAGCGTCTTAATTTCCCTCGTGAAACTCTATTCCTACTTTTTCATCTCGGGTATTGCGAATTAAGACGGTTGAGAAATGTTCAGCGTTAACATAGCCCACTCTCCAATGCCCTTGAAGTGTTGCATCGTCGTGAATTGCGCCAGGCTCTGAGTAAATGGCAGCACCGTATGGAATTCTAAACCCAGAAATTCGAACCCATTCGAGTCCGCTAGGTTGATCCGCAATCATCCTTGCCAAGAGATAGACTCCTCCAGTATGGGCATCGATCGGCTCATGGTAGTGGGGTTCGTTGTGGTATTCAAGGTAAAGTCCCTTTCCTTTCATAATAAAAGTAGGGACGTAGTTTTTTCCTACTGTCATCTCAAAAATTGGAAACGGATGGTGAGTCTCAAATCTAAAGTGATCTCCAGAGTGCAGGAGATGTGCCTTGTAGTATCGTAATCTATCCTCAGTAGCATCAACAATGGGGACACGAATAGTGCTGCCATCTATGTTGAGTGTGAGTTTTCCATATCCACCTAAAATGTTGGATTCATCAGCGCGTCCTTGAGGTTCTGCATTCCAATGTCCCTCAATATCAATATAATCGAGCCCCTTGGGCGGTTCGTTGAGTTGTTTCTTAAAGCGGCGCACTCCACTTCTTCTGGCGTCTCCCTGAGATACAAGAGTAAGCCCTCTACTAGCTACAAACTGGTAGACCTGATCTCCCGTGACAACACCCACAATTTTATGGGTTGTCATGTTGGATTCAGGCACTCCAGGGTAACTTCGGTCCACTGCCAGGTCATGAAAAAGTTTATCCTGAAGAGCTTCAGGTTCAGTGACGGGGGTGGGTTTCTGTTCCTCAAGGGGAGTCGCAGAAAGATCAACACTGATCACATCAGTGGCTTCATGCAGATCTTCAGGTAGAATGCCTAGTGAGTGATTTAAGAAGGTCTTAGTCGATTTAAATTTCGTCTTAGGATCAGCAAAAGTGAGATTCTCAAAAAACAAGAGACCCAGTACAACTGAACTTGCCAATAAATGAGTCAAACCAGTCATCTCGCGCATATGAGCATAAAGTTTAAATTACAACAAGAATAAAATTAAGGAATTTCATTAAATAGGATATGAAAAATGAACTTAAAAAGTTATTATTTGAATTCCATATTTTATAAATCTTAAAAAGGAATCTTTTTCATAAAGCCGGCGATCATTTTTGTTCTGGACTTGATCTGAAATCAGGCCATGTAAGTAGAAAATCTTTTATATGATGAGTTCATGTGGAAAGAGGCTACTCCGGTAATTGGGCCTTCAAATAAAAAAACTTTTCTTTCCCAATAAAAATAGTACCTTTTTCCTCGCGATTGCGATGACTCGCCTCACGTTTTCCATCAAATCGAATAACAAAGGCATTAAAAATAGAATTTTCAGGATTTGTAACTCCGAATACGTTTTGATTACATTCCATACATCTTGCTGTGGAAATCAAGTCATAGTTAAATGTCGCGACGACCTGTTCTCCGTTCAAGCCTTCTCTTAATGTAATGAGATAATGAGGAGTCGAACTAGGGTCATTTGATTCTACACAGAGCAATTCAGGTGTACGGCTCATTTGATTTGGATTACGAGAGAGTTGGTAGCAGTTTTTTTCATAGGCAAAAGCAGCATGGGTGTAGTTAAAAATAGAAAGTGTAGCTAGTACAAAAAGAGTTTTTTTTAATTTTTTTTTCATAATACCCCCCGAGTTAGGTCACATCTCTATCAGGGAAATTTGAAAGTGTCAAAGATGCAAAAATTATAAATTTAAGAATTTATGCCTGTCCCAAAAATAGAAAATGAGCCTGTCCTAAAAATATAAAATAGTTGATTTATAATAAAAAAGACGTTTCTTTTCAGGTGACTAAACCAAAAAAAAGAGAACGCTCGATGCAACGCTTACAACTAGCCCGATCCATTTGGAAGAAATTTCAGTTACTCATCAATCCTTATCAAGGTCCAACTTTTGCGAGAAGAGGTTGTCCAAGAGTTCATTTGAGGAGAGCTTCTCTAAGGATCTGCCATCTGGTGTGGAGTGGTTGCTAATGGAGAGCGCTTCCGCCTAAGTACGGAACTCGAACCACTGTTCATTGCTTTTTCACAGAATGGACCAACCAGGCTTTTTTCTAAGGCTTTGCAAACTTTGCCTTGCCTTCATGGATAAGAGAGGAAAAATGAAGAGAGATCTGCATAGTGTTGATGGCTCACAAGTCGTCATTCAATCTCTTCTAAAGACGATTGCATTGATTGCCCTCAATACCGACCTAAGCGTGCCATAAAGTTCTCACTTTCGGTAGACTCAGACGGAACCCCGCTTGCTACAAACCTGAGTTCTGCTCATCAGCATGATACAAATCTGCTGGATTCCGCCCTGGCACAGAATCCAATAGGTACTGGAACTTACACCAAAACTAAGCTTTTAGGAGACAAAGGGTACATTGGAGGAAGACAAGAGCTGACTGCAGGGATTCATGGATACCAGCCCATCTTTCACCTAAGAAAATATCACTTAGATCAGCTGAAACCTTCTCAAAGAAAGTTACTCATTCAGCATCGATGGAAAGTAGAGAGAACTATCAGCTGCTTGAAAAGCTAAAGGAGAATCAAGTATTGTTATGAAAGATCATTTGGTGCCTATCAAGCATTCCTAGATCTAGGATGCCTCTTGATCTCATTCCAAAAACTATATTTATGATTTTTGGGAAAGGATCATTTGCATTTTGATGGAGATCCCTATTTTTTATCAAAATGATAAGTTTTTCTTGTTGTTATCTTGAAGATGACTTCGAGCTGCTTGAAAAACAGAGTGAAACATCAGATGAGTAAGTTTTCCAGTGAAAGTGTTTTGTTGGCTTGGATGATAGGAGAGAATCATACATCTGTTGCCATCAAGGTTGATTTTTAAGCCATGTTGAAAAAGCGGTCGCTTCTGGCTGGGTTTGAGAAGCCTCCATAAGGCTTGGTAAGCCATTTGTCCAAGTACAATGTAGACCTTAACAGACTTTAAAGTATGAAGCTCGTCTTGTAGAAAATGCGAACAGTTTTTTAGTTCTTGCGGCGTGGGCTTGTTTTGAGGTGGTGCACACTTCACAATGCATGAGATGTAAGTGTTGAGCAGTCTTAATCCATCGCCTGGCTTTTGCGACTGAATCTGACTTGAAAATCCATGATCGAATAATGTCCGATAAAGCCATTCCCCTGAACGATCGCCTGTAAAGATACGACCTGTACGATTGGCTCCATGAGCAGCTGGAGCAAGTCCAAGGATATAAAGCTCAGCTTCGGGGTCACCAAAGCCTGGCACAGGTTTTCCCCAGTAGGTATCGCCTTGAAAACTCTTGCGCTTTAATTGTGCAATCTCACCACAGTACTTTCTGAGTCGAGGACATTTCTTGCACTCGGTCACTTCGTGATGGATTTGCTCAAGCTTAGGGAGTTGGGTTTGGGTCTTCATATATGATGCCTGTATCTTGCCATAAAATGAGGTCAATTAAAATAGAGGTACACTCCATTTTGTGGGTTGATCGTATTTGAGCATGACTATGAATTCTCAGTCACTTGAAATGAATTTGAACCTGAGCAGAATTTGATTTTGCTTGTCTCCTGATCAGGGGTGAGATAGTAAATCGGCGTGTGCAATAGGGGGACGTGCTATGACTAAATATGCTAAAAATATTGTTAAGGTGTTTTTTCTTTCACCTATTATTGTGTCCCTGCAGGTTTCTATACCGCAGGTACTTGCAGACCCTCCAGGTGGTCTAAAAAAGAGGAGCAATCATCTGTCGGAAGTCGAAATGGTGCCGTGGGTGAGGACTCCGCCTGTGACTCATTCTCCCTCTCAAGTTGAGGTTACAAGCTCAAGTTCTGCAATTCAGTCTAATTCCTTAAGCACTGATTCATCTTCCTCTCATACATCTTCAAAAATTCAGTCTCCAGAAGGTGATCAAGGGGAATCTCGAGATATTGGTTCGCATGAGGCCGGTGTCAATATTGTTCCAGAAGATTCTTATTTCATGGCTGTGGAGAGTGAGGAATTATCCCGAGAGTATAGATATTTATTTATGAGTGATGATGAACTCAGAGCTACACGTGATTATGCGCTATTTAAGAATGATCATAATCAATTCCTAATTGGGATTGATAATACAGTGAAGTTTCGTGCAGAAGTCTATTGTCGGCTTAGAGGTTATGCTTCGGTTGTAGGATTTGACCTTGAGTATTTGCAAGCCGATCAGTTTAAAGAGAATCAAATGTTTAGAGCAGGTTGGTACTTTGAGTTTGATCCAATCGTTCACTTATCTCGGGCGAATTGGGAGTTCTCTAGAACTGGAAAAGGCATTGAGAAGACGATCAAGGAAAAGGGGTTTAAGCAATGCCCACACCTTGTATTTAAAAAAATAAATTGCACGGGTGTTTTTGTCCCACCTGAATTGCACGACTAATGTTTTTGTTGGTGAAATGATGGTTTGAGAACAACTGGGCGATGAATGCCTCCCCTGGTTTGTACTTCTTGATCATCTCGATTGTCGTATTTTCGGGCGTAAGTAGGCAATAAGTACGAGTTCAAAGTACAGTCTTCCATTAGAACGGACTGAAGTGCTGAGCGAATTGTTTGCTTTTAACGCTGCCCTGATTCTCATATTGGCCTCTTCATTTTGGAGGAAGATGCATGTTGGTGTCACGTGAAGAACTCAGATTCGACTTTAAAGGTGCGTCGTTTGATCTCAGATCAGAGAAAGATCTCAAGCTTTTGGGTTGGATTTTTAATCAATTTTTGTATGGGGAAGTTACAGGAATTCAATGCGGATATTGGCTCTATCGTGCCCCTCATCTCAATGCTGCAGCATTCTTAGCAAAGCAAGCAGGTGAGGAGATTTCTCATGTGAGGCGGGTTCTTAGAGTGCTCTCACTTTTGGGTCAAACTCCCAGTCAAGCGAGTCGGGCTATTCAGTTCCTAAGTACGGGAATGATGGGAGGGACCTGGGCTGAGCATGTGATACTAGAGATGGCACTAGGAGAGGGTCTGGTTCTTGGAGTTTTTTACGCTATGGCAGACACTTTAGACCATGAGGAGGTGAAACGGATCCTGATACAAGCAAGTGCTGAGGAAGAGAAGCATGTTGAGTTTGGAGAGCGAGAAGCACTGATTGTGTTAGAGAAGTACCCGGAGATGACGTCCTTTCTCAAGACTTTAGCCTGGATTCAATACCTGGGACTCAACTACTTGAAGAAAGCAATCTTGAGAAAAATTAACCAAGAAGGCTTAGGCACTCACCCAGTGTTTTCTCAATTTGAGGCATTCTATGACCATACTCTGAGAACATTTGAGCTTCGTATCCGGCGCTTAGGACTCTGCAAGTCCTCATTTTCTGAGATACGTTTATTTGAAAGAGTGATTAGGGTGATTCAGTTGCCTTTTCAAATGATCCTCTATCGCTTGAAATATAAAACTCCGCTACTTACTGAGAGTTATCTCGATGACCCTGTGATTCATGCAGAGGTGCATAGGAGTTCTCCTTCTTAAGGAGGGATTCAATGAGTTCAGATGCCCAGTGAAGGGCTGTTCTCGATTGAATCTTACTTCTCATCATGTTCATCTTGCTGGCCTTTTCTTCCTGATTTAATCTCAGACTTGCTGCCAGCGCATCTGCCAATTCCTCAGTTGAATAAGGGTTGACGATCATGGCCTCTGAGAACTCACGGCTGGCACCCGTGAATGGGCTTAAGATGAGAGAACCTCTTTCTGGTTTTTGACACCAGACGTACTCCTTAGCCACAAGATTCATTCCGTCGTGAAGTGAGGTAACTAAGCAGACGTCTCCAAGTTGATAAAACCTCTGTAGCTGCTCCCACTCAAAGTTTTGATGCAGAAATACAATGGGTTGGTAGGGATGTACTCCTTGAAAAGATCCAAAGCGAGCATTGACCCTCTCAATTTTTTGCTGAAGTCGTTCACAGAGCTCTTGGTAGGCTGTGAGGTGTGTTCTACTTGGGGAGCCAATCTGTAGGAGCGTAAATTTTCCTATGTATTCTGGGTATTTTTCTAAGAATCGCTCCACTGCACTTATTCTCTCTAGCAACCCTTTGGTATAATCAATTCGGTCTACACCAATAGCGCAGAACTGTGTATGGATCTGATATCGAGCTTTCAATTTACTGACCTCAAGATCACTCAGGGAAGTGATATTAGGCGTGTCTATTCCTATAGGTATAGACTTTACAAACGTTTCATGTTCTCCTATTGTCACCGAGAAACGCTCCCAGTTGATTCTAGCCTCAAGGTATCGATTGCAACTCTCTAGGAAGTTGTTGCAGTGGTACTGCGTGTGAAAGCCTATGACATCAGCACCTAGCATACCCAATAGAAGGTTCTGTTTCCATGGACATATTCCAAAGACTTCAGCGTTTGGCCAAGGAATGTGCCAGAATAGCGCAATTCTCGCTGGGGTGTTGGGGTTTTGTTCACGTACGAGCTTGGGTAATAGTGCAAAATGATAGTCTTGAACCAAAATAAGTGAGGGTTTTTCAAGGTCCTTTTTTGGAATGGATTGGGCAAACTTTTCATTAACCGTTTGGTATTGAGTCCAATCCAAGTGACGAAAAGTGGGTTGGTGATAGGCCTGATGACAGAGGGGCCATAATCCTTCGTTAGAAAATCCGTAGTAATACCCCTTCTCCTCTTCAAAGGTCAGAGGCACTCTCTTGAGTCGATACTTAGGATGAGCTGGAGGAACTTCGAGTTCTCCTCTTGCATTCAGAAACTCCATATCAGCAGATCCACTGCCATGTGCAATCCAAAGCCCTCCAAACTCCTTTAATGCAGGTTCAAGTGCACTGACTAGCCCACTTGCAGGGCGAATGAGTTCAATTGTATTTTTTCGCCTTTCGTGGATGTAAGGCTCGCGATTTGAGATCACGATCAGAGGGTGTTTAAAGATTTGATGCCGAAGAGGATTTAGCCAGGAGTGACTCTGAGTTTTTATGTATTTGAATCTCTGTTGCATCGCCAATGTGTTCAGTCGATGGAAGAGATCAATTGCTTCCTTTGCAATAGGATCCGACTTAAGATTAGAGATCAATTTCGGTTTTTTTCCGGAAAGAATAGCTCTGAGAATATAGTGAGAAAGCTTGAATTTTCGTTTGATCCATCTTTGTGTTTGCGAGGATATGATCATCAGTACCATGCAAAGAATACTCAGGGTTAATAGCCATGATTTGAAGAAGCTCTTGATCCAAAGTGAGCGAAGTGAGGAAATATCTTCAGATAGAATGAGAAAAAGGTTTGAGTCACTATGTTGAGGAGTTTGAAGATTGATAGCGTGAGTATAAAACTGATGGCTCTGATTTTTCTCCTCTTGTGTCCATCTTTGATCTGATCCTGTAATGAAAGATGCTTTTGCTTTGGCGTGGTTACAAAGTTGTTCAAGCTTCTCATTTTCAGGAAAGCTAAAGTTTGCTCCACTGGTCATGTCACATAAAGCAAAACCCTGAAAGCTTTCCTCGTTACTTAGTTTTTTTGCCAGGACTGAGATACGATCGAATCTTTGAAGAAGGTAATTGAGACCTATAGAATCCCCAATGGATTTTGCAATGAACGCAATCCGTGCCTCTCTGATCTGAAATGCAATTCGGTTTTCATGGTATGCATAGATGCTTGCAACTACCAAAGAAAAAAGGGGAATGACTTGTATCCAAAAGTTATAGATTCGCTTCATTCACTGTACAATTAGCTGCAAGGCTAATGCCGTCTGGTATTGGCCTTAAGTTTGCTTGCTCTCATGTGATGTGTGTGTTGCTTCATTAAATTATAGGGAGATAAGGAATGGGAGGTGAGTTTTAATGAGGTTCACCTCCCAAAATAAGAAGTTTCAAATTTTTGTTTCAAGTTTTGTTTCAGATCAGATTGGGGAGATGGCATGACTCAACTTGATTTTGGATTAATTGGGAATTGTCAGGTCTCTGCATTAATTGATCAGAGGGGAAAAATGATCTGGGCATGTATGCCTGACCCTCAATCTCCAAGTGTATTTTCACACCTTCTTGATGAAGAAAAAGGCGGAGCTTGGTCGTTTGATCTCATTCAAGTATCATCCTCTGAGAAGGTTGGAATTTCACAAGAGTACCTTAAGAATTCGGCAATTCTCTCTACTCGCTTGATCTTAGATCGTCATACTGAGTTTCAAATTCTGGATTTTGCTCCTCGATATATTTTAGGTCAATCTTACCACAGGCCACCCCAACTGATTCGAGTACTGAAGCCCATTCGCGGGACCCCCCATATCCTGCTCAATTTTCAGCCTAAGTTAGATTATGGTCTCATAGAGCCTCATCTTACTATTCACTCACAAGTGATAGAACTAAAGGGTGACACTCAGAAGCTTTATCTAACTACTCTTTTACCGCTCATTCACATTACTGAGGTAATACCCTTTCAGTTGGATACAACTCAGGTTTTTGTACTCTCTCATGCAGAGCCCTATGCTCAAATTTCAGTAGAAAAAATTTATGATGAGCTTGGAGCAACCTTAAAGTATTGGAGGGGTTGGAGCCAAAATATCAAGCTCTCCTCAGAGCTACAACGCGAAGTCATTCGAAGTGCAATTACCCTGAAGCTCCATTGTTTTGAGTCCACTGGGGCGATTCTTGCTGCAACCACTACTTCTATTCCTGAGGGTCCTGAACCGGGTCGAACTTGGGATTACCGCTACTGTTGGCTGAGGGATTCTTATTTTGTGATCTCATCTTTTTATGAGCTTGGAAAAATTGAGGAGGTGGAGGGCTTCTTAAAGTTTTTTCTCAACCTCTGGGAAGCTGAAGGATTCGGTGTACTTCAACCTGTATATGGACTCAAAGGTGAGAAGCTTCTTACTGAGGTGGAGCTTACGCACCTTTCAGGGTTCAAGGGGCTAGGTCCTGTTCGTATAGGCAATGCAGCATACTCCATGAAACAGCTTGATGTCTATGGAGAGATGCTCTTAGTTCTTACCCTCTTGTTCTTTGATGAGAGAACTGAGGGGTTTAATCGTAGGTATGTCTTTGAGGTGATTAAGAGGTTGGCATCCTATTGCATGAAGAGTTTTGATGAGCCTGATGCAGGGATCTGGGAGTTTAGGGGTAAGCACAGACATTTTCTCTTCTCTAAATTGATGATGTGGGCAGGTCTTTTTCAAGGAGCTGAAGTAGCCCAGAAATTGGGAATCAAGGATCTCTCTCTCGAGTGGAAAAAAATGACTCAAGTCATGAGTGACGCGATTTATCGTCACGGATGGAAAAATCAACTTGGATATTTTTCTCAGTCTTATTCAGACCATGATCCTGACGCAGCAAATCTACTGTTCTCCTATTTCGGTTTTCTAAAAGATCAGGATCCAAAACTAAAGAAGATGACTCAGGCCTATTTTAATCTTTTAAAGCATGGCAAGGGTGTTTACCGTTATCGCTCTGCAGATGATTTTGGCATTCCTAAAACCTCTTTTATTGTGTGCTCTTTTTGGATGGCAGAGGCTCTTTTTCGAGTGGGTGAGGTCAGAAGTGCAAAAACCCTATTTCAAGATGCCGTGTTGTGCTCAAATCATCTAGGTCTTTTATCTGAAGATTTTGATCCTTTGACAGGAGAGCTTTGGGGTAATTTCCCTCAGTGTTACTCTCATGCAGGATTGATTCATGCTGCTAATCGAATTTTTAAGTCTATTGATGTTTAGATTATCAGAAATTTAAATATTTATTGCAGTTCTGTCTGATTCTTCGAGGCTGCCAGTTCAGAGGGTCTTCTCATCTACGGGTAGCTCCTTTTTTTAAGAGCATGAATGTGTGCCGTACCATAGGTTGCTCGGCACTTAGGTTGCAAAAGTTTTCTACTGACGAACCATCATACCTAAATAGGAGGCTACAATAATGATGAGATCCTTCCCATCGTTCATTGTTTCGTTAATGATTGCAGGTCTAATTAGTGCTCAAGCTTCGTTTGCAAATCATGACCCGTGGTATCCTGGAAATTACTTTCCAGGCTCCTTCCCTAGAGGAACTGTAGATTCCTCGTCAGTGCAACAGAAAGCAGGGCAGAAAGCAGGGCAGAAAGCAGGACAGAAAGCAGGACAGAAAGCAGGACAGAAAGCAGGACAGAAAGCAGGACAGAAAGCAGGACAGAAAGCAGGACAGAAAGCAGGACAGAAGAAATAGCCCAATAGAATGGGCTAATTTTCGAGAGCGAGCGAATGTAATTGTAAACTGAAGGAGTAAGGTCTTAGGATAGGGAGCTTACTCCTTCTTTTTGTTGATCTAAGTGCGGCGTTCCATTAAGAATGAAGGATGAAGAGGGCGGGTATTGACTGTGAATCAACAAAGCATAGCGTTGGAAAAAAAGAAGTATTCTCGAGAGACCTGGAGGGATGTGTGTCAATTTCATCCCCATTCTGATGCAAATATTTTAGATGAAACCTTGGCTCAGATTCAGTCTGTAAACTCTCCTATTCTCCTTTTAGATTTAGATTCTACTTTATATGAGGTCAGTCCTAGAACTTTTCAGATTCTTAAGGAGTGGGTTGATTCTGCTGAGAGCGCCGAATTCTCTCTTGTGAGAGCGGCGTTTGATCAAATGCTTCTTTCTCAAGTCGGATATTCTATTGAAGATACCTTGACTCATTTAGGGCTTTCCCCAAGCCATCAGAGTACTCATGCAGCATTACATTTGGTGAAAAGATATTGGGCTGATCGATTCTTTACAAATGAGTATTTGAAGTATGACCGTGCCTACAAGGGATCATCCAACTTCGTTAAAAAGGCTTATGAGGCTGGTGCCGAGATTGTGTATCTTACGGGTAGGGATGCTCCTGGAATGAAGCAGGGAACTACCCGGAATTTATTAAGAGATGAGTTCCCGTGGGAGCTTCCTAGGACACATCTTCTGATGAAGCCTGAAGCACATCTTCATGATCTTGAATTTAAAAAAAGTGCTTCCCAGTTTGTCTATCAAAAAGGAAATTTGGTTGCTTCGTTTGAGAATGAGCCCCCAAATGTAGTGGCTCTTTTTGATCTCTTTCCTCATGCCATGCATATTTTTGTGGATACTGTTTGTAGCTCTCATGAAACTGAAGCTTGTCATGGTCTTTATCGTCTTCGTTCTTACGTCTAGACTGCCTTCATTTCCCTCCAACCTTCAAGGTTGGTCTGGAGAGAGAATTCTGTCGTAGAAGGTTCAAGTTTCATAGGCTTATCGGTGTTTGTGAGTACTGTGATCTAGGTAGGAAGGCCGGAAAAATCTGAAATTTCCAGTTTAAGAAGGTCTGGAGTCGTGTTAAACCTGACCGCGGTGGTTTTATTTTATGGTTTTGGATTGGCTTCCTAAAGACGTTAAATCAGCAGTTGAGAACCTTGATCTCAATTTAAGCGTTAAAACTGTCCCAGAAATTGATATTTTGTTGAGTAAAACAGTTCTTTTTAGAGGGAAGAAGTTTAGACCTATGCTCTGTTTTTTAATGGGGCAAACTTTTGGTCTGGATCTTCCTCGTTTAGCTCCCTATGCACGTGCTGCTGAGTTTGTGCATGCTGCAACTCTTGCGCATGATGATGTCATTGATGAGAGTCCAGTACGTAGAAATAGACCTACTCTCAACGCTAGATCAACGAATGCGCGCGCTGTGCTTGCTGGAGATTTACTGCTAGCTCGAGTCATGGCTGAGCTATCCTGTTTGGGAAACATTCATATCATTCAAGATCTTGCTCAGACGGTTGAGGAGCTAGTGAGTGGGGAGTGGCTTCAGCTTGAAGCTAGAAAAATTGCTCGAGTCAATCGGCATCATTTAGAAACGGTATCTAAAAAGAAAACTGCAAGTCTGATGTCCTGGTGCTGTGGTACTCCTGTTCGAATTGCAGGATATGGCGATGATGTTATCGAGGCTGCCCGCCAGTTTGGAGAGTACCTGGGGATTGCTTTCCAAATGATCGATGACATTATTGATTACGATGCTCAAGGAGAGAAGCCTTTTGCTCATGATATCCATGAAGGCTTAGTAAATTTTGTTACTTTGGAAATGATTGAAAATAACCCTACTCTGATTGAACCATTACAGAAGATTTTAGGTGTAGAAACTCATACAGGGGTCTGGCCTTGGAAGCAAAGTGAACTCGATCATGCTTGCGACCAAGTGAGGCTAAGAGCTCAGGCTAAGCTTGAAGCTGCCGAGCAGACTCTTCAGTGGCTTGTAGAAAAGACTCATGGTTTGGGTCAAGACTCGTCTCACCTGCGTGAGGAGTCTATTGATGCACTACGAGCAGTGCTTTTATATTTGAGAGAGAGAGTTCGTTGAAGTTTCAAGTTTTTTCATTGCAGCCTCATACAAGCGAATTAAAGAACGCCCTCTTGTATGGAACACTCAATAGCCGCGGTGAAACCTTGAGAGTTCTTCCGCAAGAGATTGTTCATGAAGCGGGTCAGATTAAAAAGGTGATTTTAGCTGGTTTACCTTTACCGGCTCTTGAGGTTCCTTCTTTTTGGAGAATATTTTTTCAGGCACTTCATTTAGAAAAAATAGGTCTCACCTTATTTCCTGCACTCGTAGTTTTATTTTACGGGGTGCTCAACCAAGGTTGGAGTCTGCAGAGCGCTGATTTTTTACTCAGTATTTTGATTATTTTTTGTCTCCAGTCCTCGATGCAAATGATGAATGATGTTGAGGATCATTTGAGACTTGTTGATTTACCCAGTTCGGATCGAAGGCAAGGCCGAGGTGTGATTCAGCAGGGGTGGGTGAGTGCGCATCAGGTGAGGCTCTGGAGTTGGATGGTCCTCAGTTTGGGGATTGTTTTAGGTTTGGGACTTGTACTTAGGACTCAGAATGTCCTCAACTTTGTTCTGGGTGGAGTTGGATTGATCGGGATTTTTTCCTACTCAGGTCGCCCACTCAGTCTTAAGTACAAGGCCTGGGGTGATGCTTTTATTTTCTTTATGACAGGCCCGATTCTAAGTCTTGGCCTATCCTGGGTGGCATTTCAGAGTTGGAGTCTTGGGGTTTGCTGTCTTGGACTGTTTTTTGGTTGGATGAACTGGAGTGTCTTTCACTCAAGACATATTCAAACTTCTGAGATGGATCGTAAATCAGGAATTCTTACTTTGCCCTTAGTTCTGGGATTTAAAAGCTCTCGAATTATTTTAGCCGTATTGTATGGTTTAGCGGCATTGAGCGTTGTCTCACTGAAGGTATTTGAAGGAGGAACTAGTCCTCCTCTTTTAGTTTTAGGTTTTGCAGCTCTTCTGCCGATTCGTCAGGTCAGGCGTCTTTTTTCAGTCTCTGGGCCTCTATCTGCACAGCTCAGTGATTTTACTGATTCTGCTCTCATCACTCATTTTTGGGTTTTTCTCTGGGTGACCCTAGGGTTATTCCTAAAGTTTTGATATCTTCAAAGAGAAGGAGAACTTCTCTTATGGCCTCAGATCAAAAAACAAAAAGTTTTATGCGCTCTCTCTGTATGGGGGAGATTGAGCAAGATATTATTCTTCCGTTTCCTAAAATCAAAGACTCTGAAAAAGAGATGCTTACGGGGGTATTTGGATCTCTGGAGTCTTGGCTTAAAAACAAAGATGCGGATTTTAGAAAATGGGATCGAGCTGGAGAGCTTCCTCCAGAGTTTCTTCAGGAGATGAAGGAGCTGGGGCTATTTAGTTTGATCATTCCTGAGGAGTTCGGAGGGTTGGGTCTCAGTAGTTCAGGTTACTCTCGAATGCTCCAGGAGCTTGCCAAGTATGATGGTTCAGTAGCTATTACCATCGGAGCTCACTCCTCAATTGGCATGCGAGGGTTGCTTTTGTTTGGAACTGAGGAGCAGAAGGCAAAGTACTACCCAAAACTTGCAACCGGAGAGATGATTGCAGCATTTTGTTTGACGGAATCAGGCGCTGGATCTGATGCCGCCTCTATTAAAACGAAGGCCGTCAGAGATGGGAACGACTGGATTCTCAGTGGTGAGAAGTTGTGGATTACCAACGGAGGGATTGCAGATTTCTTCACCGTTTTTGCTCGAACTGATGGTCCTGAGGGCCAAATGACAGCCTTTATCGTGACGCGCGATATGCCTGGCGTGAGTTGCGGTCCTCATGAAGATAAAATGGGATTACGTGCAAGTTCAACTACAACCGTGCATCTGGATCAGGTCAGAGTCCCCCACGCTAATGTATTGGGAGAAGTGGGTAAGGGCTTTAAGGTAGCCATGAAGGTCCTCAATAGTGGCCGATCAGGTCTTGGAGGAGGATGTGTAGGCGGAATGAAACGCCTTATTTCATTGTCCTCTCATCAAGCCAATCAGAGAGTTCAGTTCGGAAAGAAGATATCTGAGTTTGGACTGATTAAGCAGAAAATCGGACACATGGTTGTTGAGTGCTATGCTACAGAATCTGTAGTTTCACTCGTAGCAGGACTTGTAGATCAAGACTATGAAGACTATGCGGTGGAAGCTGCCATTAGCAAGGTCTTTGGTACGGAGTGCCTTTGGAGGACTGCAGATGAAGCGCTGCAGATCGCCGGAGGTAACGGGTATATGTGTGAATTTCCTTATGAGCGAGTCATGAGGGATTGCAGGATCAATCGAATTTTTGAAGGCACAAACGACATCTTAAGGCTATTCATTGCCTTAACTGCAATGAATGATGTGGGTAAGCAACTCAAGGAGCTTTCAAGTTCACTTGAGGGCATTTTTAATGACCCCATTAAGGGTTTTGGTCTGCTCTCCGAGTACAGTCGCAAGAAGATCTCCCATGCAACTGGCATTGGTGGTAAACAGAAGCTCTCTTTCTCCAATACTCACCCGGCTATTAAGGAGCAGGTAAAGATTTTTGAACTGGGAGTCAGAAATCTAGCCATTGCAGCTGATCGGATTCTTAGAAAACACGGAAAAAATATCATCCATAAGCAGTTTGCTACCAAGCGGTTAGCCGATATTATGATCGATTTGTTTGTTTTAGCTGCAGTGATCAGCCGAGTGACTACCTCTATTGAGGAAAAAGGCTTGAAAGAGGCAGAAAAAGAAATTGAGATCCTTACTGTATTTGCAGGGCAGGTGAGGAGAAGAACGCAGGGTAATTTTAATAAGATAGATGATAATGATGATGAGATCATTAAGTCGCTTGCTGATTTGGCCGTGTCTCATGAGAAGTATATTTGGGATTCAATCTAAGTCAGTGGATGCCTTCTTGACTTAATTTATGGCTTGTAGAATATTCCATATGTGTTTGTTGAGAGAGGCTACAATCGCAGCATTCTTGTCATCGAGGATGAAGAGGGCATTCGAGAAGGTTTGGTGGAGTTTTTAACGATTGAAGGCTACACTACTTTTTCTGCTCAAAATGGAAGGGAAGGGCTTGAGCTTTTACAAGCGTATCCCTCCATTGATCTTATTTTGCTCGATTATATGATGCCAGTGATGCATGGAGGGGAGTTCAGAAGAGCCCAACTCATGGAGCCTTTGTGGTCAAAAATTCCAGTCATTGTGTTATCAGCTGATTTTAGGATAGAAGAGGTGGTTAACTCTCTTCAAGCTCAGCATTATTTGAAAAAACCCTTTCATCTGGATGAGCTGATGAGTCTCGTGAACAGAATTTTATCTGCCTCCGATACGCTTTCCTAGTCTACCGTTTTGACTCGTTGCTCAAGATATGCCTTTCTTAGTTTGAGAGACGGTATTTTGAGCGCCTCAAGGATGTATTCTCTTTCAGGATCATCTGTTTTATCTCTCATGTAGGCTGACCCTTTGAGGGGGCGCAGGTTGGTGAGGCTTTCAGGTGAAGTTTCAAGGAGTTTAACAATGGTTTTCTTCCATGTACGTGTGTAGTCCTGCAGGAGGGAGAACCAGATGAGTTGCTCTATGGGTAGAGCGTGTCCTTGTTCGATGATTTCAAGAGCATACTTTTCCCAGGTCTCAGCATGGGGTTTTGAAAAGCACTTTCGAGTGAGAATATTTAAAACTTCCTCATCCTGAGTACGGATTAAACTCCCTAGCTCTAGACCCCAGCTCTGTGCATGAGGTTGTTGAAAAGCGTAGGTGGCAAGATTGCTCCAGGCCTCAGGGTTGCCCCGTAATATAATAGCCCTCAATTCCCCTCTCCAAGTCACAGAAGAAGCTCTTCTAAATGAATTTTTTGCAAGGTGCGGAAGCCAATGAGGTTCATCAAGTGCAATGATGAACTTTAGCAGTGGGCGCACGTCAAAGATGCTAATTACGTTGGAGATGATTTCTTGAATCTCCTCATCATGTATGACTCGGCTTAGTTCATAGAGAAGAGAGAGATCTCCGCTTAGGGCAATTCTGAGGATCTCTTGATTCGGATCGCTCAAGATTTTATTCCAAATCGCGTTATCAATCATGAGTTGAAGCTTGTTACTTAGGATCTCGCTCGTGTCCTTAATTTCAATAATTCCAAGTTCATCTGAAGAGGGAAGTCGTGGCATGAGCTCAGAATCATTCCTCTGAATCGTTTCTAAAAAGTCTCTCACCATGAGAGAGATGAAAGGATCTGAGTCCTGTGCCATAGCTTTAAGTGCTGTGTGAAGGCCAATTGTATGGCCACCATCTAGCATAGAGCGAAGGGCTTGCCAGAGGTTGATTCGATCATGGAAAAGCGACTGAGTAGATGCATCAAGTGCGTAGGATTTTAAGTCCTCCATTTGAGCCAACGCTGAAGCAGGAGAAACCTTTCCATCGAGGATGGCTTCTGTTGTATCGGCAATTGGCTCCCAGCGGCCCCCAATCTCAAGAAAATCAGAGGAGCGATGTGTGAAGTGAGGTAGGTTTTCATAGCTGATGATGGAACGATGTAGAGCTGATGGGTGAGTAAAGAGGATCTTTTTATTGAGTGGAAGTAAGAAGAGTCGAGTTGATGGATGTCCGGCATGAGCTGAGACCATGAGGTGAGTATGAATATGGGAAGCCCATGAGCGAGGAGTGTTCTCTAGGATTGTTTTCGGGATGGTTCCAGCAAATCCTGTATCAATGAGGATGATTTTTTTTCCTAAACCTTCGATCTGAGTCCTGCTGATCCCTTCTTGTTCCAAATACTTCAACAAGTGTGGACTTCTTGCATTAGCCCTTGAGACATTGATGAGGTGAATTCTATTCTCATGTGCTGCCTGACCCTGGGTCATGAGTCGCGCAAAATCGTATAAGTACTCAGAGTCGCGACCCAAAAAATAAAGTTCCTGATCGGGATAAAGAGCTAGGAGTTCAGCTATAGCCTCAAGGTGGCTGCGTTTTAATCTATGCCATGCAAAGGGAAGCTCCGGGTGGGGTACAGTTGCAACGCTGAGAATATCTGGTCGAACGGAATAAGGTTCGATATCAGCAAAAGAAATGCCGTTGAGGAGTGTAGATTCACTGATGAATAGTAGCAAGGAGACCGCAAAAATACGGATGGTTTTACAGAACTGCAGAATTGGCATAAGGCAGTATTATATTTAAATTAGGTAAAAAGTCATTCCAAAATATTACTCATCTCATCACTTCATGGATATTGATAAAGTAGGTGTGATGACTAAAAAATGCCTTAAATAATCAATTCTTAGAGTCTAATGGCGGGAGTGAGGTCCAGTTTCAACTCATTTCAATGAGAGTCATGAGGTGGATTTTAAACCCAGTTGAAGAGTGTTTTCTAGGACTGAGGTGTGAATCGCTCAGGAGCTGAGTTTTGGCACTCGTGAGTGCTCAGTGCGTTTTGATAAATTTGATTGAGGAGTGGGAACTCTGTTTTTAGATCAATTTCAAAACGAAGTGAGTTGTAGCACTGTGGGATGAGAAAAAAATCAGGATAGGTTGGGGTTGACGCCATAGAAAACTCTCGAGCTTTGTCAGAGATCAGGCTTTGGTAGGCCTTCAAGCCTTTTCGGATCCATTCTTGAATCCAGCGCTTCTGTTCGCTTGTATCTGAAGAATGGCGCTGTACAACGTTTGGGTTTTGCAGAGGCTGTGTGCCTGAATTGATGATCTCAGCAAGTTGCCTCATTTGGGCTCGAATCATAGGGTCTTGCGAGAAGTATGAAGGGTTGGGATATGTTTCCTCAAGCCATTCAAGGATTGCAACAGATTCACTCATGAAAATGCTCGGGTTTTGATTTCCCTGCTCGATCTCAAGTACAGGAACATAACCCAGAGGGTTTCTTCTCAGGTGTTCCTGACTCTCTGTTTCATCATTGAGAAGATTAATCTGAACTGGCGTGTACTTGAGTTTTTTCACCTCAAGAGCCCATCTCACTCTCCAGCTGCTTGAGGATCTCCAGTAATGGTACAGCTTAAGCGTTTGATTCATCGTTAGTAATCTAACCCACGAATCGTGTTCTTTAAAACTCCGAGTTGATCCACTTCAAGAACCACCTCATCTCCTGATCCAATCCATAGGTTATGAGTGATCTTAGAGCCGTTTAGTTCAAGAAGACAGCCCGTTCCTACTGTTCCTGATCCAATCACCTCACCCGGATGAAGAGTTACACCATAGCTTGCTCTTTCGATGATCTGGGCAAATGTAAATGTCATATCCTTGAGGTTACCCTCAGAGAGTTGCTTGCCGTTGAGATACGCCTTCATCTTCAGGTGATGTTGCTCTCCCTTTGGAGTGGGCACGCAATAAGTTTGAAGTTCATCTCGAGTCACAAGATAGGGTCCTAAGGAGGTAGCAAAGTCTTTGCCCTTGGCTGGACCTAGATTTAATTTCATCTCCTCCATCTGGAGTGTTCGAGCAGACCAATCGTTCATGATCATGTAGCCAAAAATGTACTCATCTGCTTGATGCGCAGGAATATTGCGCCCCTCTTTGCCTATGACAATAGCCACTTCTAGTTCAAAATCGAGCTGATCCATGGCTTGTTTCTGCACTGAAATCTCTCCAGGGCCTGTCACTGCTAAATGGTTTGTGAAGTAGAAGACGGGAAAATGATCAAATTCAGGAATCATCGGTACCCCGCGATTGCGTCGAGCTGCTTCAACATGCTGACGAAATGCGTAGCCATCCCTCATGGATAACGGTCTCGGGATGGGGGATAAGATCTCTACTTGTGATGGAGTGAGAAGCAGGGAAGAGGGCAGGGCTCCTTCTAGGTAAGCCTCTCTGATTTGATGAAGGATGGGCATGTACAGAGATTGCTTCTCAATCAGTTCAATCATGTTCAGGGGAGGTGAGAGTTTTGAGGAAACTTCTCTGAGTGCTTGAGAAATCGGGATGATTTGCGCCTCATTTGGAGTGAGTAGTCCCACTTGTTCTTGTTTTGAATCTGAGTTTTTGCTGCGAAAAGTGAGAAGCTTCATAGTATTCCCCAGTTGTATGATCGAATGAGATTCAAACTTAAATTATGAATTTTTTTATAAAAAGAACAGAGTAAAAAAAACGCCCCTCATTTACAATGTAAAAAAGGGGCGAATTCTTCAAAAATCCTTCAAAATTACCAGTTGCGCTTATTTGCAAAGGTGTCCTTGAGGGAGCGTGGGAAAGACCAGCGTGGCTTCTTAGTTGCTGGACGTGCTTTAATTTCCATTGGCTCACCGGTGAAAGGATTCACGCCTTTGCCAGCTTTACGTGCTTTAACTTCTTTACGAACCAAAGCACCAATCACAGGGAAACGAACTCGCTCGCCAGATGCTGCAGCTTTTGCGCCATTGACGAAAGCGGTTTCTAGGCAGTTCTTGAGGTCAGATCGCTTGATGCGGACTTGGCCCTTACGGGTCACTTCTGCAGTCTTGAGAACACCTTCGTAAACTTCGTTGATAAATGAATATTTTTGTTTTTTCTTTGCCATATTAATCTCCTAAATTTGTTTTTAGGGTTCTTTTCGAATCCCTGCAACCGAATTTTTAATTTAAGCCCTGAAAATCAGTACTTTTTTAGTCTGCATGAGATTTTATCGGTGTCAAAGAGATTTTAAGTCCTTTTACAGTGCGATGAATGATGTCTAATGCCTCTTGTGGGTCATCTGTGAGGTGTAAAAAGTGAAGCTCTTCTTGGGTGACTGCACCTTCTTTGATCATAACTTCATTGATCCAATCCATCATGCCTTGCCAGTACTCTTTACCCATCAAAATCACAGGAAAGTCATAGAGTTTTCCAGTTTGAATCAAGGTGACGGCTTCACTCAGTTCATCGAGAGTGCCTAAACCCCCAGGTAATATGATAAATCCATAGGAGTATTTCACAAGCATGACTTTTCTTACAAAGAAGTAGTAGAAGTTCACCACTCGATCTAAGAATGGATTAGGTTGCTGTTCCCGAGGCAAGATAATAGCGCATCCAATACTCTGACCACCTGCCTGTTTAGCTCCGCGATTTGCGGCTTCCATGATGCCAGGACCTCCTCCTGTCATAACGGTGTAGCCTTTTTGAGCAAGTTCAGATCCAATATTCATTCCCAATTGATAATAGCGATGACCTTCTTTGAATCGAGCGGAGCCAAAAACTGTGATTGCAGGACCAACGCGATGAAGCGCCCTCATGCCTCTAAAGAACTCAACGAAGATTCTCATGATTCTAAGTAACTCTTCGAGTCGTGAGTGCCTGCCAGCGAGGTATCGTCCTTCACCTTGGGTTTCGATCTGGAGTTGATGCAGGCGCTTGACCTGCGGACGGGGCCTAAAAATCTCATTCCAAATAAATGACATTTACGATTCATCGCATATCCTGACTCAGTTGACTACCTTGAAAGAGTTGCATTTGATGGGAGTAAAAGAAGTATTAGATAAATATTGTCGGATATGGTATCGTCCCTTGAATTCTGCTAAATTTTGAGTGTTTTTATGAATTTACGTGTATTACTTTTAACTCCTCCATTAACTCAACTCAATACTCCATACCCGGCTACAGCCTATCTTAAAGGGTTTTTAAATAAGCACGGTTTTGAGGTTGATCAAGCAGATCCAGCAATTGAGTTGATCATAAAGCTCTTCTCTAGAAAAAATCTGATTCGGATGAAAGAGCAGATCCTCAAACGTCCCGAACAAGACCGACGTGAGTTTGAGTTCTTTTTTGCGCATTTTGATCAGTATCTATGCACCGTTGAGCCTGTGATTCGCTTCCTACAAGGTAAAGATCCAAGTCTCGCCTTAAGAATTGTAAGTCGTCATTTTCTGCCCGAAGGCCCTAGGTTTGTGGCCGTCTCTGAAGGAGCTCAACCTGATGATCCAGATCCGATCTCTTGGGCTTTTGGAATGCTGGGTGTGCAGGATCGAGCCAAGTACTTAGCCAGTCTTTATATCGATGATTTAGGTGATATTATACAAAAAGGAATAGACCCAAAATTTACCCTCTCGCGTTACGCCGAGAAGTTAGCAGCAAGTGTCCCCACTTTTGATCCCCTTCTAGAAGCGCTTCAGTCTTCAACTACTTTAGTGGATGAGTATTTAGAAGAGATCACACTTGAGCATATTAGAACGGTTAATCCAGATGTGGTTGGTATTACAGCTCCATTTCCAGGTAATGTTTACGGAGCGTTTCGAATGGCAAAGGCTATAAAAAATGCCTCTCCGCAAACCCTTCTCATTCTGGGGGGAGGTTATGTGAACACTGAGCTGCGAGATTTGTCTGATCCAAGAGTTTTTGATTTTTTTGATTTTCTCACGCTCGATGACGGGGAGCGTCCATTCTTATCTCTTTTAGAGAGCATTCAAAACTCTGAGTTTTTTAGATCAAAAAAACGGGGTGCACTTCAAGACTTATCTCCTCGGCACGAGAGTTTAACAATGACTTCTCTCTTTAATTCTCATCATTGGGTGAGAACCTTGGTGAGAGAAAATCATCAAGTCGTTTTGAAAAACAATCCGGCTCTTCATGATATTCCTCATCGAGATGCAGGAACTCCATCGTATCAAGGTCTCAAGCTTGATCAGTATCTGTCGCTCTTTGAGATGCTTAATCCTGTTCATAGGATCTGGTCTGATGGGCGCTGGAATAAGCTTACTTTAGCTCACGGCTGTTATTGGAAGAAATGTAATTTTTGTGATATTTCTCTCGATTATATTAATCGCTATGACCCTGCCTCAGCAGATTTGCTCGTTGATCGAATCGAGCAGATTATTCAGCAAACCGGTCAAACCGGTTTCCACTTCGTCGATGAGGCAGCTCCTCCTGCAGTGTTAAAAGCCATGGCAGAGAGACTCCTTCAGAGAGGCGTTTCAATTACCTGGTGGGGAAATGTCCGTTTTGATAAAACATTTACTCCGGAGTTAACTTCCTTATTGGCACGTTCTGGATGTGTTGCTGTAACGGGGGGGCTTGAGGTGGCTTCAGATCGATTACTTAAGCTCATGCAAAAGGGAGTAACAGTGGAGCAGGTAGCCAGAGTAGCTCATGCTTTCTCTCAAGCAGGTGTGATGGTTCATGCTTATCTGATGTACGGATTTCCTACACAAACTGAACAAGAAACTATTGATGCACTCGAGAGAGTGAGACAGCTATTTTTGAATGGTTGTATTCAATCTGGGTATTGGCATCGCTTTTCCGCTACGGCTCATAGCCCGATTGGAAAAACCCCAGAAAAGTTTGGAATTAAGATTTTAGAAACACAAAAACCCTCTTTTGCTCGCAATGATCTTGAATTTGAAGATCCGACTGGAACCGATCATGATCGGTTAGGTGAGGCACTCAAGAAGGCCATTTACAACTACATGCATGGTGCAGGATTAGATCTTGATGTTAGAGTTTGGTTTGGGATGAAGGGAAAGAAATTTCTGGCTCCTACACCTCAGGTTCACCCGCGCCTGGTTGAACGATCAATTGCTCAATCCATTTACAAGGCAGGTGATCTTGAGGCTTGATCTGAATTCTGTCTATGGCTTCTACCTCTAGGAAATCTTATGATTTCAAGGTTAAAAATAGCTGAACCTGATTTAGGATTGTCTCAGTTCTATCGTGTTGATAAAAATATTAGAAAAATTTACAAATTTTGGCCTCAATGATTAGGGAATATGGAAAAAATGAAAAATTTTATTTGGTGTACTCTATTGCTTTTTTGATATTTAAAAAGTTCCTGCAGTTACGCAGGTTAGGAATAGATGAGTCACGACGATTTCATCATTGATTCGACTCTACTTTTATATAACAACCAACTTCATGGTGATGAGAGATTAATTTCAAAATTCACCTATAATTCATCAATTCCTCAGAATTCAGTGAGAATTTACTCAGATAAAACAGTGAAGATTGACCACATTGAAATTATAGTCATTGATAGTGAATTTGAGATTTCTGCTCTGGGAGGTATTGATGTGGTGGGTTCTTTGTAGAGAAATTCCATAAATATTAATCTACGTGCTGCCCATGATATATTAATAGACTGCAGTATTTCTTGTGGTGATAGTATAGACATTATTGCGGAAGAACGTATCTTAGTGGGTACTAGATTCCCGTATTTACCTCCCTACTATTCTATAATAATAGGTGATGAGCTTGTTGAGGTAGCTTTTTCGATGAGAGAAAATTCGCCTTTGGGAGTAAATCCAGATTAGGAATAAAGTGATTGATGATTAGGAGAAACTGATAAAAACTGGGTCACTGGTTGATATCACTCCTATGTCTTGAGTGTCTACTAATCGGCATGATTCCGATGGGGGCAGATTAAGACTACTTTCTCGATTTGAGTCAGCAGTGTTTAGAGTTGTAAATGCCTAAACTGAGGATAAAAATGCTATGGCTTTTTTCAACTCCTTAGATTCTGTCCTGATAAATTTCCTTGTACGAGGGTATTTTGTTTTTCTAGAGGGCTTGATGCTGGCAGATTAAAAAAGTTGCTCTCATTTGAGGAGATGGGATTTGATAATTCATAAAGTTAGCATATAGAAGTTCTATGCATCATTTCCGGATTTTGATTTTTTGTCTCACCATAAGTTTTGTATCCTTTTCATCTCAGGCAGCTTATTTAGTCACTTCTGATGATCTTGGCGCGAGAATCTCTATTGATCTAGAGGCTGGAGGAGGTGATGGAGTCACGGACCGGGAAGTTGAAGAATTTCTTGCCGCTTTAAGATCACGGATCGTCAGGGCTCGAGTCTGGTTGTATCATGCAGAATCTGTTGAAGAGGTGAAGAGTGCCTTGGTAAAGGCACCTCAGTATACAGAAGGAGAGTTAAGTTCTTTCTTATGGGGTCGTTTTCGAGCTGTACCCAGAGCTTGTTTAACCGGTGCTGTCTTAGCTGCAGGGTATGTGTGCACAAACTATGCACTTGCCCATTACTCAGACCAGCTTCCTACGATTCTTGCGTCTTCAGTTCCTGGGCTAATGACTACACTTTCAATTAGTTTTCTCACTCCAATTCTTCAACCCGTGATTGCTACTGCTACAAAATCAGCCTTTCAGGTATTTAAATCAAATAACGCTAAGACGGGTTCTGTGACTTCGGAGAAGCTTAACCTTATTTGGTATGCTACATCTGGACGTCTTTCTATGAATGAGGAGATGGCAAGAAATACATTTATTGAAGCTTATAATACAATTCAGGTTGGGTTGAGTGGTATTGGTACTGATTTACTCTATCTTCAGCTCCAGGATCCGTATTTCTTTCTAGTAAATCGGGTGGCTGAGACGATTCGAATCTTTGCTGCCCTGTATGTTGATCTTGGTCCAAGAGACTTGGGATTAGACCTGATGGTGAAGGCTAGAATTACAACTTATCGTGATCAAGATTGGTTTAGGCAAGAGTTTAGGCAAGATCTCGAAAGGCGTATTCAGGATATTGATCCTCTTGGGTATCAAAATCAGGATCAGCAGAGACGTTATCAGGAGATTCTCTCTGCATGGATTGGGGGAGTAATTCATCGAGATAGAGATGCTTGTGAAAATAGTGATGGAATTGATGCCAGTGATTTGACTCGACCTTTTTTGAGGGCTCACGAAGATGATGCTTCTTAAGTAGTTTGATCGTCGGCTAATCTTTAATTTGAGGTGTCTGAGGTAATGTTCTGTAGGATCTTACTAGATCTGAGTAGAGCTACGATCGGATTCATTCTTATAAAAAATGCTCAGATCCACATTCTGAACTGAACTCGGTCAAACGAACAGGACATGAATATGTATGGGCCCCGCCTCTAGGTCAAAGCTTACTCATCAATAGATCTACTGGTAGGTTAAGTTTCAGGCAGGCGCGCTCCCTAAAACCTTTGATGGGAGAAAGAGCTCACTGAGTTGAGTTATCAAATATTAAACTTATTTTGGTACATTCATTTTAGTCATTAAGATAAAATGAGAAATAGATGAGAACCAAAAAATTAAACTTATGCGTCATTATTTTTTTGGATTCTGAGTTTGTAATCCTAAATATTGAGAGAAAGAAATATTTAGTTTAGTTCATTAAAAAAAGCATTTCTCTGGGACCGATTGCAATAATTTCCAGAGAAATGCTTCAATAGGGTAGGTTCATTGATTCTGCATAAAATAATTAAGTTTATGCGGTGCTTGTGTTTTTGTATGAATTGAATAGATACGGAGGATCACTTCAGTCCTAGCTCTCTTAATCGCTGGTCTAGATACTGACGAGCGTTTAAGCCACCTCCTAGATAAACATCCTCGCAGGGGTGAAGAAATAAAGGTAATGAGTACCTGGAGGTCTGAGCAGCCGATCCTATGGGATTTACAACCTGATGGGTGGTTGATCGATAATATCCATCTGAGGCAAGTTGTAGCATGTCCCCAGCATTGACTACAATGCTTCCAGGGTCACACGGTACGTCATGCCATTTTCCAAAGTTATCCTTCACCTGAAGTCCTGCTGTAGTTGCTGCGGGCAATAAGGTGATGAGATTAATATCCTCATGAGCTGCAGCACGAATGGCGCCTTGCTCAATATCTCCTTGAATGGGAGGGTAGTGCAATACTCTCAGTAGAGTCGTTTTACTGTTAACGATCATTTGAGACAGAGGCATTGAGAATTGGGACCGAATGGAGGATGGAGTGTATTCATCAAGCCATGACAAAAGAATAGAAGCCATCTCAATTAAACTTCTTCTGAGTGCCAACGTCGAGGAGTTACATTCTGAAGGGAGATCCTCTTCTTTGTAGAGGTGATAAAACTCCTTGAGGTCTTTGATAGGGGAGTCTTTTGCATTCTCAGAACGAAATGGAAAGTATCCTGATTGGATCTTGGGATCAAATCGGTACTTGAGTTTTTGTTCTGATTTAAAGAAGTTTGACCACTCCGAGTAGACTTCATCTAAAATCTTTTGATCAACGGGGTGATTGTTGATTACGGCAAACCCAGTTTGTTTGATGGATTCAGCAAAGTCTTTGGGCGCACTAGTAGCCTTAAAGTTAACTTGAGCAATATTCATCTTTTTTTCCTCGTTTGCTTAGTTTTTTAACCTGAGCCTCTTCGTTGGAAAAGAAAAATGAGCAATAAAATGAATAAAAAATAAAAAAAAGCTCATAAAAGGGCTAAAAAATAAGAATGGGAATTTTTTTCTCAAACTCTGTGCAGTTTGTTTATTTATGACCCAGACGTACACTCAAAGAGTGACTTGCCATGAGTAGCTCCCAGTGGAGCGAAGCTAGAAAATCATCCAGTCCAAAGCCTGTACCTTCGGGAGTGAGGAGTTGAGGCCCTGAGGATTTTAAGAAACGTGAGGCAAGGTGAGGTTCATAGGCGGTATGAGAAAGAAGTCCACACTCTCTGAGAGGTGAATTGGGTTGTGACTGAGTGTAGGCTGCTACCCAGGCTGCAGAGAGTTGTCCTAAGGGGTGGTCAAGGTAACTCGTGATGACAACAGAAACTCCCAGTTTTTTTGCCTGTTTGATCATCTTTGCCGAGTCTTGAACAGCAGGTTTGATGACCCATACAGAGATTGCTTCTGATAGCTTCGATGGGATCTCCATTTTTGGGTCGAAATGATCGAGTGCTAACTCGACACTATAGCGAGATTGGATCTCAGACCACCCCTTAAATGAGAATGGATAGGGGTCTTCAATGAATTCGATGTCTCTTAAAGTATCAGGAATAGATTTGAGAAAAAATTCAAGGCGGTCCTTATTTTTTAATGAGTGATTAAAGTCTAGTCGTAGCTTGATTCCAAGCGATTTGAGGTTCGGAGTGATGGCTTTAAGGTGATGAATCTCCTTGTTGAGATCCGATCCACACTTGAGTTTAATTCGTAAGAATCCATCATCTGCAGACTGATCTAAAAATTGAGGGGATAGATCCTCAGTTGAAGTGAGCAGTGCATGACTTTTTGGGATGGTTAGGCCTTCAAATAATGACCTTTTCTCAAAGCGAGCTTCAGCATCTGCCCTGGCAAATTCAAAGCATTGGTGAGTGAGAGGAGTGAGAGAACCTTCCTTGAGGAGATTGAGCTGTTCGTTCAGGGTTAAGTCTCCAAGTTCAGGCCAAGGAAAGCAATCAGCAAAGCCTATTTTGTTTTTTCCGAAATCAACTTGGAGTAGCACCCCATTTCGAGGTGGCTTAAGTTGACTCCCAACAGCCAGTGATCCTAAACTCCGAAGGGGCTTTAATGTATAAGGATGAAAATAAACCTTCAAAATTCTCTTCTCTACTTCTTAGCTGGGATTATTGACCAACTCAAAAGCAGATGTGCTATCACCACGTAGTTTGCGTGTGGCGGCTTTTTTCTCTAAGTCCAAAACCTTTTTGTTTTTGTCCAGGATTTCTGTTCTTTTACGAGTCACGTTGCTTAATCGCTCCTCATCCAAGATTTGCTCAATCGCTCTAAGCTCATCCTCAAGTTCCCACTTGGAAACAAGCATCAGTGCAATTTCCTCGTGAGATTCTGGTGATTTCATGCTCTCGTGAACTTTGAGTTTATGACGAATTCCAAGGGATCTTTGAATCAATGCTATCTTTCGATTTCGATCCATAACGGTGCTCCACTTTCCCCAAAAAAAGCCTAAGGAGCTTCTCTCTATTTGAGAAGTTGAAGCTATGAATATTGAAAATTTCCGGGAATGTAAACAAAGAAGAGCTAAAAAAAAGTCTTTGCATAAGTACGATATTCCTATGCAAAGACTTTTGTTTAATAGTTGAGTGGATTTATTACTTTTATTGTTGCTTAATGATTTGCCTTAAAACATAAGGTAAAATTCCACCATGCTTGAAGTATTCAAGCTCATTTGGTGTATCAATTCTCGCTACAGTCATGAATGAACGAGTTGTTCCGTCTTGAGTCTTGACCTTAACTTCTACCTTTTTTCCTACGTTGAGTGCAAGTAAGCCTACGATATCAAAGTACTCAGTTCCTTTGAGTCCTAAGCTTTGTGCACTTTCCTGAGGCATGAACTGTAATGGTAAAATGCCCATACCCACCAGATTTGAGCGGTGAATTCTCTCAAAGCTTTCTGCAATTACTGCTCGAATGCCTAAGAGTTGAGGGCCTTTTGCTGCCCAATCACGAGAGGAGCCGGTTCCATACTCCTTGCCTGCAATCACAATGAGTGGGATCTGCTGGCTCTGGTATTTCATCGAAGCATCAAAGATCGACATCTGTTGATTTTCAGGTAAATACTGAGTCACTCCACCTTCTACTCCCGGAACCAGAAAGTTCTTTAAGCGGATATTTGCAAAAGTTCCTCGGACCATCACTTCATGGTTCCCGCGTCGTGCACCATAGGAATTGAAGTCCTTGGGTTGCACTCCTTGAGCAATAAGGTATTGGCCTGCAGGAGAAGATTTACCAAATGATCCTGCAGGAGAGATGTGATCCGTGGTTACGGAATCACCTAGGTAGGCAAGAACTCGAGCTTTCTCAATATCTACTACAGGCGCAGGTTGAGTCTGAATCGTAGCAAAAAATGGAGGTTCCTTAATGTAAGTCGAATCGCCTTCCCATTGATACAACTCACCGGTGGGAACATTTAAGCTACTCCATTGTTTTTCGCCCGTAAAAACATCAGAGTAGCTCTTTTTAAATTGGGCTGAAGTCACATGGTTTTTCACGTATTGAGCAACTTCTTCCTGTGTAGGCCAGATGTCTTTCAGGTAAACAGGTGATCCGTCCTTGTCAACTCCTAGAGCATCTGTCTCCAGGTTCATGTTGATGTTACCTGCGAGAGCATAAGCAATGACTAAAGGTGGAGAAGCTAAGTAATTTGCTCTGACCTGAGAATTAATTCTTCCCTCAAAGTTTCTATTTCCAGAAAGAACTGAAGTTACAGCAAGATTCCCATCTACAATTGCTTTTGAGATGGGTTCTGCTAAAGGTCCACTGTTTCCAATACAAGTTGTACAGCCATAACCTACCAAGTTAAATTTCAAGGCTTCTAAAGCAGGCATTAAGCCTGATTCTTGAAGATAATCCGTAACCACTTTGGAGCCAGGTGCTAAGCTGGTTTTTACCCAAGGCTTTGCTTTGAGTCCTTTAGCAACAGCTTTTTTTGCTAAGAGCCCTGCTGCAATGAGTACACTCGGATTAGATGTGTTTGTGCAACTCGTGATTGCGGCAATGGCCACAGATCCATGGCAAAGGTTAAATTTCTCACCCTTGAACTCCACAGGCATAACTTTGCCTAAAACAGCGTGACCTGTATCAGGATGAGTCTTGGCTAGTTCTGGAGCGTAAGCAAGAGGGGAGGAGGGTTGATCTTTCCACTGATTCAGGTTTTCACTCGTGGAAGCGCTCTTTTTTAGATCCTCTTGCATATAAGTGAGAAGCGCCTGTCTGAAGGATTTTCTCGTGTTCTTTAAAGCTACTCTGTCCTGAGGGCGTGCAGGTCCTGCTAAGCTTGTCTCAACGGTGCTGAGATCTAACTCAAGCTGATCAGAATACTGAGGTTCTGCCTGTCCTGCTTGGTACCATAATCCTTGTTCCTTATAATAAGCTTCAACTAAAGCTACCCATTGAGCTCTACCTGTCAGAGTGAGGAAATCTACAGTCACTGCATCTACAGGGAATAGACCTATGGTGGCGCCATACTCAGGAGCCATGTTTGCAATGGTAGCGCGATCCGCTAGAGTTAAGTTTGCCAATCCAGGACCATAAAACTCAACAAACTTGCCTACTACACCCTTCTTACGAAGTAATTGAGTGACGGTCAGGACTAAGTCAGTTGACGTAGTTCCAGCAGGTAATCGACCAGTGAGCTTAAAGCCCACTACGTGAGGAATGAGCATTGAACACGGTTGCCCCAATAGGGCTGCTTCTGCTTCAATTCCTCCCACTCCCCAACCTAAACAGCCTAAGCCATTGATCATGGTTGTGTGAGAGTCGGTTCCTACAAGTGTATCGGGGTAAACCCATTGCTCCTCTTCATTTTGAGAAGTCATTGCAACTTGAGCAAGGTACTCAAGATTGACCTGATGAACAATACCGGTATCAGGTGGAACTACTCTAAAGTTTTTAAATGCACTCTGACCCCACTTGAGAAATTGATAGCGCTCAGAGTTTCTTTCAAACTCATGCTCAGCATTATGGCGAAACGAGTCTTGGGTGCCATATTCATCGACCTGCACGGAGTGGTCAATGACGAGATCTGCAGGCTGAAGTGGATTAATTAGGTTTGGGTTTCCGCCTAGTCTTTTGACAGCTCCTCTCATTGCGGCAAGATCTGCTACAGCAGGAACGCCTGTGAAGTCCTGAAGGAGTACACGCGCTGGCATGAACTGAATCTCATCGTTCGGTGTAGCTTTGGCATCCCAGTGTGCAAGTGCCTCAATGTCTTTCTTTTTCACTGTGACCCCATCTTCATGGCGAAGCAGGTTTTCTAATAAAATTTTTAACGAAAAAGGAAGGCGTGATAGGTCGGTTTTTGTAGTTTGAGCAAAGTTTTTTAAAGAGTGGAAATGATATTTCTTTCCATTCACATCGAGAGTGGAGTGCGTTCCAAAGCTGTTTTTGTTTTTCACGGCCATAGTTTACCTCTTTTTAAATTTGATTTGTATCCTACAGCAATTCTGATTTTGAATCCAGGGTTTGACCTCATGGCTTTGCACTTCTTGATCGCCTTATATTCTGTGCTCTTTGCAGGGTCAGGATCAGGTGTTATTTCTTACAGGTGGTGAATAGGAATGAGAAGAGTGACCTAGGGTAGGTGGTTTTAGTTTGATCTTTTGGGGTATTGAAGTCTTGGTTTTAAGAAAGGGAAGTGTGTTCAACCCCTTGTTTTTTAAAATAAAAAATAATTTTGAGTGCTTGAGTATTTTAAAAATCGACGTAATCTGAGTGCATGAAAAATCTAGTTCAGTGTGTTGGGGAATTTCCGAAGCAAACAAAATACATCATTGGCAATGAGGCGTGCGAGAGGTTTTCTTATTACGGTATGAGGAGTATTTTGGTCGTCTTTATGGTGCAGCACCTGAAGATGGCTGGAGAAGATGCAAAAGCAGCTTATCACCTTTTTGCCAGTGCAGTTTATTTACTGCCCCTCCTGGGTGGATTTTTGGCAGATCGCTATTTGGGAAAGTACCGGACTATTTTTTGGCTTTCTCTGATCTATTGTCTGGGGCACTTGCTGCTTTCTGCGGCGGAAAACCGATGGGCTTTTTTTGGAGGTCTAGCGTTGATTGCACTTGGATCAGGAGGAATTAAGCCGTGTGTCTCCGCTTTTGTAGGCGATCAATTTAGTTCAGAGAATCAACACCTTTTGAGCAAGGTTTTTGATATTTTTTATTGGTCCATTAACTTTGGATCTTTTTTTGCCACGCTACTCATTCCATATCTTCTTGTGAAATATGGTCCAAGCTTAGCTTTTGCGATTCCCGGTGTTCTCATGGGTATAGCTACCCTAATCTTCTGGTGGGGTAGGGGTGAGTATGTGAATGTTCTACCTCATGAGACGAGCCGAGAGGCTTCTTTTTCTCAAATTTTTCTCTATGCTTTGCTCAACTCCAGAAAGAGAAAAGAGGGGCAAGGGTTTTGGGATACAGCGCTCGAGAAATTCTCAGTGCAGGAGGTCGAGGGTGCTCAGGCAGTGAGCTCTATTGTAAAGGTTTTTGCGACTGTTTCTGTGTTTTGGGCCTTATTTGATCAAAATGCTTCAAGTTGGGTATTGCAGGCTCAGAGCATGAAGAGCGATTTTTTAGGTTTCCATATCGAGCCCGCTCAAATCCAGGCCTTAAATCCAATTCTTGTGATGATCCTTATTCCTATTTTTGGATCCTGGATCTACCCTGGACTCCAGAAGATGGGCTTTTATATGAGTCCGCTCAGAAAAATGTCTGTGGGAATGGTTTTTGCGGGTTTATCATTCGTTATTGTTGGGATTTTGCAAGGTCTGATTGATTCAGGTCACACCTTATCCATAGCATGGCAGTTTTTGCCGTTTCTAATCCTGACATGCTCTGAAGTCATGATCTCTATTACGGGATTAGAGTTCGCCTATACTCAGGCTCCTCCTTCCATGAAAAGTACAATCATGAGTTTCTGGTTACTCACTGTGTTTGCAGGAAACCTTTTGGATGCGGCCGTTGCTAAGTTGAATATCTTTCAAGGGGCGATGAATTTTTACTTCTTTGCTGCACTCATGTTTTTTGTCTCATTGATCTTTGTTCTGAGTGCTTCAAGGTACCGTACGAAAGGTGAGAAGAGCCACTCGCACTCTACTCTTCTCGGTGCGACTTGATCTTGGTTAGTAGGAGGGTGAGCCTGTCGATCTACGGCGAGTAATCACCATAGCACCATTATTTTTAGAGTATTGCTCTGGAGGGAGTTGCCCTGCAGTTTACCTTCAACTGCAAATTTCATGTATGAGAGTGTGGGGATATTAACGGGTAGGATTCAATCCAGAGATAGAAAATTTCTTTTCAATCTACTTTGTATTCAGATCTTTTTGAGAGTAGGCTAAAGTATTAGCTTGAATGAATAAAGGTGAGATGTAAATCAAGACTTCCAAGGAGAGGGTTTGTTCTCATGAGGATTGATCAGATGATTGGTTTGGCTTTAGTTCAAGGTGCAGCAGAGCTTTTACCTGTCTCTAGCTCTGCTCATGTGATTGTTGCGGAAAAATTGATGGGCTTGGATCCCTCAACTCCTGAGATGACATTTTTACTCGTCATGCTTCATACAGGTACGATGTTTGCTGTCCTGACTTATTTTTGGTCGAGATGGCGAAGGCTGAGTTTAGATTTCTTTAAGATGACCTTGGTGGCTACCTTCGTTACTGGAGTGATCGGATTTGGATTAAAGATCTTTCTTGAGAAGATTCTTCTTCCACCCATTTTAAAAACAGACGTAGCTGAAATCGAGCATCTCTTTAAGAGCCTTCCACTCATTGCGGTAGCTCTTTTTCTAGTCGGTCTACTCATTCTCCGAGCAGGAAAAAATGAATCGCAAAAATTAGAGTCTCGTCTGGGGTTGAGACAATCATTGTGGATAGGTTTAGTTCAGGGTTTATGTCTCCCGTTTCGAGGCTTTTCTCGATCTGGTGCAACTATTTCTGCAGGTTTGTTGTGTGGTGTACAACGAAGTTTGGCTGAAGATTTTAGTTTTGCACTGGCTGTGATTTTAACGCCACCCGTTGTGGTTCACTCCCTTCATCGCTTAATGAAGGCTTCTGGTTTGGGTCTGTCTCAAGTGGGTGCGCAGTGGGGTGAGCTTCTGATGCCTGGACTATTGGGAATGTGTTTTAGTTTTATTGCAGGGTTGCTTGCTCTCAGGTGGTTGTCTTCTTGGCTTGAGCATGGAAAATGGAAGTACTTTGGCTATTACTGCATTGTTGCTTCTTTAGTGATATTCTCTCTGAGTTTAGCAGGGTTTTAACGAGATCGATTGAGTCAAAAGGGGTTGACTTGACAGTTTGATATTCATAATCATTTTATTTCATGTTCAATAGTTGATTTGAGCAGATTTCAAGAGGTAAAAAAATGGCTCTTATAAAACGAGTTTTTCTTTTCTTAGCAGTGAATTTATTGGTGATGTTCACTCTTTCATTATTGATCACTGTTCTAGGTGTTGGTCCTAGGCTGACTGCTCATGGTTACAATTATCAAAGCCTAATGATCTTTTGCTTAATTTGGGGTATGGGAGGATCCTTTATTTCTCTACTCTTATCCCGGTTCATGGCTAAGCAGATGATGGGCGTGCAGGTGATTGATCCTCAAACTCGAGATCCTGAATTGCAGCACCTTTTACAAATGGTTCACCGCCTGTCGAGAGCAGCTTACCTACCTGTGATGCCCGAAGTAGGTATTTATGACTCGCCTGAAATGAATGCATTTGCAACCGGTCCAACGAAGTCACGTGCTCTAGTTGCAGTATCAACAGGTTTATTGAATCGAATGCGTGTTGAAGAGGTTGAGGGAGTTGTAGGACATGAAGTCAGTCATATTGCTAATGGTGATATGGTGACCATGACCCTCCTTCAGGGGATTGTGAACGCTTTTGCGATGTTTCTCTCTTATATTGTAGCTCTGGTGATTACCCAGATGATTCAGGGGAATCAAAGAAGTCGTGAAAGAGAGAGCTCCTTTCAGTCCAGCCTGATCTTTAGTTTAACGAGAAATCTTCTTCAGTTCCTATTTCTCATCTTGGGGTCAATTGTGATTGCAGCATTTTCTCGCTACAGAGAGTTTAGAGCAGATGAAGGGGGGGCTCGTCTTGCAGGCCGGCATCATATGATTCAAGCTCTAGAAGCATTGAGAAGAAATTTTGAGGCAGTTCAGCCTCAGGAGAATCAAACAATTCAGGCTTTGCAGATCTCAAGTAAGCCTACTGGATTAATGGCACTTTTCTCATCCCATCCTCCGCTTGAGGAGAGAATTGCTCGACTTCAGAGAATGTAATTGCTCTTGATTTACTCTAAGGCATAGAAGGAGAGTTCTCGAGAGTTTCTGAGGCCTAAGATGAAAATCAGTCCCTTATTAAATGGAAGCCTGATGTGAGAGTTCTTGCATCAGGCTTTTTTCTTTGGAGAGTAGAAGATTTGATAAGGTGTTTGCTTGTATGTGCTCTTCAGAGTGTAATTGTCCAGTACTCTTCTCCCGTGAGGATGACATCATTCGATGTGGTTTTTAATTTGTCTTCCTCTTTGATATTTCTCCTAGTTTGAGTTCGTAGATCGAGTTGCCTTGTTTTCTGTCATTAAATAAAAAAGGTAAAGAATCAAAATGCTTGCCCTTCTAATATTCCGTTTGTAAAATTAAGTAACGCTATGGAAAGCCAAAAAAAATACTTAAAAATAAGATCTCAATTGAGTTCATGCTTCTTGAGAGAGTGGATTAAAAGAGCTGAGTTGAGGGTAGTGTCAATTCTTTGGCTAATGCTGATGGGGTTGGCTTGCACGGATGCCTATGCCGCGGAGTCAGGGGATTATGACTTCAGTTGGCTTGATCCGGATAAGAGGATCTATGTACTTCAGAACAGAAAGTATAGAAAAGCCAATCGTCCTTCAGTTTCGTTGATGGGGGGAGTAGGGATGTCAAATCCTTACAAGCGCTCAACCAATCTCGATGGGCGTCTCACTTACTATATCTCAGAGCTGTTTGGAATTGAGGGTTTTTACACTCTGATATCAAACTCTTCGAACACCATACTTAAAGCTCTTGAAATCGCATCCCCTAATGCACTACCTAATGTAAGGCAAATTGATTCTATTGCAGGTGGAATGATTCAATTTGTACCGTGGTACGCTAAGATTAATGTTTTTAATAATATCTTATATTTTGATTGGTATTTTAGTGCGGGTCTAGGAACAATGAATACGAGTGTGGATACTCGCACCAGAACATCTCAGTCTGAAAACCTACAAAAACAGAACTTAACTGCAATTATGGTAGGCACAGGTCATCAGTACTATATTAGTGACCATTTTATGGCCAGAATTGATCTCACGGGCGCCTTTTACCAAGCTCCTATTAATGGATTAACAGGGGAATCTTCATGGTATTCCAATTACAATTTTGCTCTCGGAATCGGATGGAGAATGTGAGTACCCCACGAAGGGGTTTTTTTCAGCAAGGCTTTGTACTAGTCCTACCTCTTTTTGCCTTGTCCTTTTCTCTAGTGCTTGCGCCTGTCAGTTCCTATTCAGCTGAAGGCTTAGGAAAACAGTACTTGCAGGACTCACTCAAGCTCTATAAAAAGGGGCAATATTATTCTTCGGCTCGCTATGCCTTTGCTGCTGTACAAGAGGATTCCTCTCTAAAGTCTGAAGCCTATTCGAGGATTGCGCTTGGATTAATTCAGGCAGGTCTGCCTAATGCAGCCTCATATTTCTTTTTGAGGACTTTGCAAGTGGGAGATCCTTCTGCTGTTCAGTCCGTATTGACTCAAACGCAGCATCTGTTAGATATCCTAGGTCCAGACCTCTTGAGAAAATATCTTGTTCGTCATACTAAGTATAATGATTACAACTTGGAGAATCGAAGCGCATATCTTTACTCTCTTGCCAAGGATGCTCTTCTTAATAATGATCCGACTCGAAGCGTACAATACATCGACGGGATGACGAAAGGTTCATTGAGTTATCCGTTTGCCTTACTCTTGAGGGGTTCTGCTCATTCGATTTTAGGGAAGTATGACGAGTCTATTCAGGATTTTAGAGAGTGCCTTTCTCGTATAAGTCGAGTCAAACAGAGGGATTTAAGGGATGATCTTAGAGATCGATGCACTGCAGGGCAAGCTAGGACTCTCTATGAAATGGAGAAATTTGAAGAGGCTGAGCAAGTTTACGACCAAATCCCTAAAGGAAGTTATGTCTGGACAGATATACTTTTTGAACAAGCATGGAATGGGTTTGCTCGTGAAGAGTTTAATCGTAGTTTAGGAAAGCTTGTTTCCTATAAGAGTCCGGCCTTAAGCTTTGTCTTTAATCCTGAGGTTGATGTCTTGCGTGCACAATCCTTCTTAGCGCTGTGCTTATACTCAGATGCTAATCAGGTGATCAATGAGTTTAATTCTCGATACTCAAAAGTAGGCGAGGAAGTAAAAACATTTGTGGAGCGCAACTCGAAAGACCTCGCAAATTTCTACGATTTTGGAAAATCAGCACTTAAAGCACGCTTATCCACAAAGAATCAGATGTATCAGATGGCTAATCGCTTTGTGAGGAGCCCATATTTTCAGAATCTCGTACGCACGGAAGCTGATCTGAGACACGAAAGAGCGCTCGTTTCTAAATTAGATCAATCAATCCGAGGTGAAGGCAAGGGGTTTTTAGGATTTCTTGATGAGGTTTTTGATTGGAGGAGGCACACCCTTGAGCTCCTGGGTGGCGCTTTTGTGAAGAATAGTCTTATTGATTATCATGCTGATATTATTGAAAGCTTTGAAAAAATGGCTTTCATCAAGCTCGAAATGCTGAAGCTCGCCAAAGAAAAGCTTTTAACTCAGCCTACGCTTGAAACCGCTGAAAGGCAAAGAGGTAATAGGATACCTGAGCGTAAAGACTACCAGTATCAGTGGACCTTTAACGGTGAATTCTGGGATGATGAGTTGGGGGATTATGTTTTCGGACTTGAATCTGAGTGCACAAATTAAGAAGCTTTCTGCTGTAACCTTAACTCTAGTAGGGTTGAGCTTATTGAGTTCAAACACTTGGGCTCAGAAGTCTTATTCTGACCAGGAACTTCGTTCTGCTGAGTCGTCTCAAGAGAGGCAGATTCGGGAATTAAGGGAACAGGAAATTACTCAACTGAGGATTGCTCTGGGTAGAAGAGTTCCTCAAAACCGACGGGCTGATCTTTACTTCCGACTATCGGAAATTTATCGAGAGGCCTATAGAGCTGAGTTTTTTCTCGAAGGTCGTGTTCATGAAAAACGTATTGATCAGGGAAGTGCAGACTCTAAAATTGATCGCTCCCATTCCCTCCCTTTCCTTCATAAAGGCATTCAAGCTTGCAAGGAAGTACTGAGCTTTAACATTCCATACGAAAAGATGGATGAGATCTATTTTTCGCTAGGTTTTTACTATGGAGAGTTGGATCAGTCTGAGCAGAGTCTCTACTACTATAGAAAACTCACGGATGAATTTCCTCAAAGCAGATTAGTCGGTGCTGCCTATAAGTTTCTAGGTGACCTTGCCTACAAGAAGGTGAATTATCCCCAGGCTTCAGAGTATTTCCAGAAAGCTCTTAAGACCACTCCAGATGAACTTTCTCCCCCTATTCTTCATAAATTAGCATGGTGCTTTTACCGCACTCGTAAATATGATCTCTCCATTAGTACGATGAAAGATGTTGTTTCAAAAACATCTGATCCTAAAGTCAAGTTTGGTCCCCTGAAGGATGAAGCCCTTCGTGATTTAGCTAGTCTCATGACTGAGTTAGGGCACGCAGATGAAGCTATCCGATATTTTCAGTCACAGACTGGAGATCAGACCCTCTATCCCAAGCTTCTAGAAAAGCTCGGTGCACAGTATGAGCGAAACGTTGATCTGGAAAAAGCCCGCCTTGTTTATGAAAGCCTGATGAAGACACATCCTCAGTCAGCTTCCGCTTCCCATGCCTTTGTACAGCTGGTTGAGATGGATCTTCGAGAGTCTAAGTTTAGAGCTGCTTCGGATCGCTTTGCTCATTATCAGTGGCCTAATGAGTTAAGTGCAGAGCATGAGGCATCTATTCATAATCTGAGAGTCAAGATCAGAAAGCTTGCCACGGAGCATCACCAAAAGTATCGAAAAAAGAAGGAATCTCAGGATCTAGATTCTGCAGGTATCCTCTACGCAATTTACATCAACCACTTTTTGAGTAGAGAAGACTCCCATCATGAGCTTCCAGAGATTCAGATGTACCTTGCAGAGTTAAAAAAAGATCAAGGAAAGAGCTCTGAGGCAGTGGATCTGTATCGTAAGATTCTTGCTACAAAAGATACTCGTTTTGTAAAAGAGGCTCAGCTTCTGTGGGCAGAATCGTTGGCTGAGGTGTTAAAGAAAAATCCTGTTAAGAACGTGTCAGATACACCGAATGCCATTGAGAGAGAGTATGTGAGTGCCTCTGATCTCATGCTAGAGGCATTGGGGGATACAGATGAAGCACGATCTGCTGCTCTGCGAGTTGCCCAACTTTTAGCTGCTTACAAGACGAGCTGGCCTGAGGCTATTTCTCGAATCAAGAAAATCATTGAGAAGTGGCCAAATTCACCCCAGGCGCTGACGGCTGCTAGTTTGTGGCTTCAAATCTATCTTGATCACCAGCGCGCACCCGGTCTGAGTGAGGATTTTGCAACTGTAGTGAAAACGCTTCTGAGTCAGACTGATCTGATGAGGAATGATCAGAAAAGTAATAAGGGCAAGTTGAAGGCTGCTCTTCAGGACCACTCCCTCAAACTAAAGGTTGATGAGATTAGTGCAGATGAGAAGAATGAGAAGTTCTCGGATGCTGCTCAAAAGTATCTTGCTTTTGCAGAACAGACTCAAGATCGAGTATTAATTGAGAAGTCCTTCGCTAATGCCATTCAAAGTCTACTCAAAGCTCACGCTTCTTCTGCTGAAATTCAGGCTGTATTCACAACGTGGTCGGCAAAGTTTTCAAAGAGTAAGGCAATGATTGAGCCTCTTCGAGTGAGTGCGACTCATTCATTGATTCGTGGAGAAGTTGAAGTTGCGGCGCAGTCGTTTTTTCAGCTGGGAAAAACCTATGGAGAGCCTGAAGCTCTCGAAACTGCAGCAAGACTTTATCAGGCTTTGAACATGATTGAAAAGGAATCGAGTGCTTGGTCAACACTTCTCAATGAGTTTCCAAAGTTTTCAAGACGATCTAGAGCAGCTTTAAAATTGGCTCAATCATACGAAAAGCTTGGCCAAGAAGGTCAAGCCAGTCGGTATTATAAGATGTGTGCGGAGGAAGGTTCTGAGCTTCAAGCTGAGTGTTTGGTTCATCTGGCGCAGCTCTATGAAAAGAGCCGGGATTTAGTTCATGCTCAGAGTACTTTGAAGAAAGTAGCAAGCATAAAAGGGGGAAAGGGAAAATCAGTATCTCCTTACATCGGTTATGCACGCTTCCAACTTGCAGTGGCGCTAGAGGCTGATGCTCAATTTGAGCCCCTCGCACTTCCAGAGGCTCAATTACAAAAGGCGGTCGCCCAGAGGCTTGCATTTTTAGAGCCTTTGACTCGTGCCTATCAATCCTCAATGGAAGTGGGTGGACCCTGGGCTGTTGCTGCCCTTAATCGCTTAGCGCTCTGGTTGGTCCGTTTTGCAGATGAGGTGGATCGGGTTGCGCCACCGTCAAGCTACCAGCAGGATTCTATTGCGCGCTTTAAAAAAAGCTTATCAGCCGTGAGTGCTCCTCTTCGTGAAAAAGCCAAAGTAGCTTTGGAGCAAGCCTATGTAAAAGCAGTTGATTTACAGATTTTAAGCCCTGCCCTGCCGGAGGTGTTGGATCAACTCGTTGAACTTGGAAGTAAGAATAAGGGCAAAGCTCAGGGATTCTCAGGAGGGTACCAGATCGCGGGTTCCTTGTCCCAAGAGGAATTGAAGACTGCTCAAGGTCGACTTTTGAAAAATACTCAAGACGCAAAAGCATGGAGTGAGTATGGGAATCTTCTCTGGCTCGAGGGTAAGCCTCTCGTTGCGCAATTGGCGTATGAGAAGGCTTTAAGTATCAACCCAAAGGATGTGATTTCTCTCAATAACTTAGCAGTGATGTCTTTGATGACTCATTCAGCAGATGATTGGGTTGCAGTAGCTGAGGCAAAAGCATACTTACTTGAGGGATTAAAACAAGATGAGTTTTTTGTGACTGGAAAATTCAACCTAGCATTACTTCTCAATTATTACCGGATCTTCCCAAAATCAAAATCACTTCTGGAACAGGTGCGAGTAAAACAAAAAAACTCTGCGGCTCAGGCGAGCTATGCGATTGCGCTTCAAGGCATGGGTCAAATCCAGCAAGCAGAAGCTGTTTTTCAGGAGCTAGTCACAGGTGAGGGGTTGAATCTAGACTTTGTTCAGCACTATCATAGTGCGAGTCGATCTCTTGAGGGATGTATAGGCCAGCTTAGGGCAATAGATGAGGCATCATTGAAAGGTTTTGAAAAATCATCAGTCGAGAGACTGAAGTCAGTCTGCGAAGGCAAGAAAGGAAGAGAATGATCATGATGGGGAGAATTTTTATGATCGGTGCTCTGTTTGTTTTTGCGTTTCAGATGGGCCCTTTAGTTCTTGCTAAAGAGGCTGGAGACTCAAAGAGCTCGAGGAAAACTCAACTTGATTTTGAAGGGGCATCTATTGAGGGAGAGATTAGAAGTCCTGGAGAGTTTTATTTTCAGAGAAAGTCTGATGAAAAAATGAATTCACTTGTGAAACGTCGGAGTCATTTTCACAGACAGATTCTGAGAGATGTTGTTCTAAGTAAATAGGTAATTTATTTTTAAATAAAAAATATTGTTCCCAGTGAATTTGAAAGTGATACGAAAAGATTGGAGAAGTAGATGAGTATGCAGGGATTGGATTCTCACGTAAATCTCTCTCAGAAGAAAAAGATGATTTTGATCTTTAGATTAGTAACTAGCGCTAGAAATGAGCAGGATCAAGTCTATAGATTCGATAAAGAGCGTATTGTTATTGGCTCTGTGATTTCCTCCAACATTAGGCTGCAGGGGCAGGGCGTATCTCCGATACATGCTGTGATCGAGGTACGAAAAGACCCACGTAATTCAAATCAGGTTCACGCTACTATTTATGATATCGCAAGCCAAACCGGGCTTTTTGTGAATCAGCAGAAGGTGATCACTCATGATCTTAAACCCAATGATGTGATTACCTTAGGTGTATATACACTTAAATATAGTCTTGAGGAGTTTAAGGCTGAAGATTCACTCACTCATCGATCTAAAGAAGCAAATTCTCGGGTGCTCTTTTATGATCCTCAAGAAGACTTAAAACCACTCTTACTTGAGGAGGGGAGATTAGTTGAGGAGATTTTTGATTATCGCCCCACCTCAAAACGAGCTCTAGAAGTGGTCATGTCGTGGTGCGATACTATTCTTGATGTGAAGCACTTTGTAGATACAAAGAAGGTCACCCTAGGAAATCAATTTGGCGCAGATTTTGGTGTACCTCCTATTCTGACTGAAAGTCTATTTCCAATAGCGGTTCAGCAGCCTGAAGGATACACCTTACATATCGATGGGCAAATGAAGGGAGTGATTCAAAAGTCGGGTCAATTGATGACTTTAGCTCACGCATGTTCAGGAGCCTCTCGCAGTGCTTATGGTTTTGAAGTGTCCTTGGGGCAACATGATTTTGCGAAGATATCTGTAGGAGATCTAGATTTCTACTTCAGTTTTACAGCGGCTCCTCCTCGTCTCAAAAAGAGAAGACTCTTAGATCGAGATCCACTTTTTTTTAAAATCTTTACTACTTCGATGGTCTTTACTCTGGCTTTTCTTATTGGATTATCTAGGGTGAATTTAGAAAAAGAGATCGATGTGGAGCAGGTGCCTGATCGTATTGCAACTATACTCTATCAGCCGGAGAAGTTTTTGCCACCGCCACCTCCTGCTCCCAAGAAAAAAGAAGTGATCGATATTAGTCCTGAGAAAGTGACCGAGAAAAAGCCCTTACCTAAAGAGATGGATCTTAGGAAGGCACAAACCCCTAAGAAGGAGCCTGAGAAGACTGCCACCGCTCCTCAGAAACAAGCGCAAGGTCAGAGACTTGCTCAAGAAGGCGAAGGTGCGCGAGCAAAGGGTGCTGAAGGAAGTCGGGGGGACAAGAATAAAAAAATGAGCTCTGACAAAGTTTCTCAAATTGCAAGGCCTACTCAGAATGGAAATACATCAGGAGCTCAAGCAGCAAGCCAGGTTCCAGAAGAAGGAAACTTAGATCTACTCAAGGGGAGTGGAGGCAAGATTCAAAACCTACTTGGAAATACGGCCATCAATATTGGTGAGGGTGGCGGTAAGCTCACCGGTTTTGGTAATTTTAGTACTGGCGGATCTGGAGGACTGGCTATCGCAGGCTCTGGCCAGGGTGGAGGAGGTACGGCTGAAAATACGTTAGGTGGACTCGGACGTAAAGGCAGCGGGTTAGGACGTGTTGGAACCGGAGCAGGAGTTGCTGGTGCAGGCACTGGTATCGTGGGCAATCGAGTACGAGTCGATATTGTTGGAAATGGGCCTGATGAAGTCGTAGTTCAAGGCTCAATTGATCGAGATGCTGTAGCAGAGGCGATTTTAGCTCATCGAGACGAATTCGCTTACTGCTACGAAAAAGAGATCAATGCTGAGAATCCAAATCTCTCAGGCGTGATTATTTCTCAGTTTGAGATTGGTTCAAGCGGAAAGGTAACCCAGGCAGGAGTCAGTTCATCCTCGATGAAGAATGCTAATGTCGAGGGGTGTGTTGTAAAGGTGCTTAAGCGGATTCAGTTTCCGACACCTGTGGGTGGGGCTGTGGAAGTACGATTCCCATTTAAATTTCATCCGTCAGCGAATAGATAGAGGTAATGCAGTTTAATCAAAGAGCACTCATTTCCTTCCTGTTGGGCTTATGTGTCAGTGTGGTGGTTTATTGGGGTAGTGCATCTGTTAGAAAAGCATTCCTCTCGCCTGAGCAATCCGAGAGCTCCGGTGTTTACTCCACATTGACTCAAGAAAGGGATTGGTTAAACGTTTCACGTCCCTTCAATGTGAAGGATCTTCAGAACAGAATTATTCTGCTCGATTTCTGGACCTATTGCTGTATTAACTGCATGCACGTGCTTCCACAACTCCATGAGCTTGAAAAAGAATTTGGGTCCTCCCTTTTAGTCATTGGGGTGCATTCGGGGAAGTTTGATCAGGAAAAAAATACTGGGGCCATTCGCTCTGCGGTGCTAAGGTATGAGATTGAGCATCCAGTTGTGAATGATTCGAATTTTAGAGTCTGGAATTCTTTTGCCGTTAAGGCATGGCCAACCCTCATTTTAATCAATCCATTAGGGGAAGTAGAACAGGTGTATTCCGGTGAGGGCCACACTGAGGATCTCAGGAGAGAAATTTCCTCGATTATTCAAAAATTCTCGCGCTCTTTGAATACATCTCCTCTGCCCATCGTTCTCGAAAAGAGCCACGAAGCTGACACTGTTCTTAGATTTCCAGGTAAGTTGACCTATGATTCTGATCGAAAATGGATCTGGATCTCTGACTCTCAGAATCATCGTCTAGTGAGTGTAGACCTTAAGGGTCAGCTTCAGAGAGTGATAGAGTCGAATGATCCCACTATTCGGTTGAACAGGCCTCAGGGGTTAATTTATCGAGACCATCAACTCTATGTTGCAGATACTGAGGATCATCGAATCAAGAGGGTAGATCTTAAAACTGAACGTATTGAAGTGATAGCTGGAAATGGAGCACAGGGGGTTCCATTAGAGTCTCAGGGTGTAGATGCCCTGAAAACTCCATTGAGTTCGCCGTGGGATCTAGCTTTTTTGGCAGGTCATCCAAACTCTATCGTGATTGCTATGGCAGGAGTCCATCAGCTTTGGGTCTTAGATTTGAGCAAGGGTACTCTGGATGTGATTGCAGGTAATGGAAGAGAGTTCATAGATGATGGGGTATTTCCCTATAGTTCTCTCTCTCAGCCAAGCGGTTTGAGCTCTTACGGAACAAAAACATACTTCGTTGATGCTGAAACGAGTTCATTAAGAGTTCTTGAGATGGCTCAGGTGACGACCCTTCTTGGTCAAGGATTGTTTGATTTTGGATTAATAGACGGTAATTCCCATCAGGCACGCTTGCAACACCCTTTGGGTGTCTGGGCTGATGCAAGTGGTGTTTATATTGCTGATACCTATAATCACTCGATTCGAGTTTACGACCCCAAAGCTAAGGTCCTTCGAACACTGACAGGTTCTGTTCAGCCAGGGTATAAGGATGGCAGCTTTGCTGAGGCAAGATTTAATGAACCGTCAGGGCTGATTAAGGTGGGGCAACAGATTTTTGTTACCGACACGAATAATCATAGGATTCGTGTTCTGGATCTTCAGCAAAAAAAAGTGAGAACCCTTGAGCTCAGGGGTTTAGGTGGATCTAGGGAAGCTAAAGAAGCTAAAGAACAAGAAAACTCTTCAGTGCCAGAGAAGAGAAAAAAAAGAGAATTTAGCTCAGCATTACCTCGCTTGCAGTATCGTGGAAGTCTGAAGTTTAATTTTCATAGCCGAGCCTCAGTTTCTCTAGAGTTTAAATCTGATTGGAAACTCAATGGACAGGCCCCAAGTTGGATTGCCATTTTTGAGTCGCAAGATGGTCAATCATTTAGTCTAGTTCATGAATATTTGGCGAAGGATCTTCAATCTCATGAGCTGAGGATTCCTGAGTTAGATGAGAGAAAGAAGTATCGCCTTCAAGGGACTCTCTATTCGTGCCGTAAAGGTCAGGAGTCATTATGTACGCTTCAGAGTTTAGATTATGATTTAGAGTCTGACTCTCAAGCGATGAAAAGAGAACTCAAGATTCATTTAGATCACGAGTAATGACCCAGCGCTATGGAGTATTCATCAAGAATGACTCCGAGAGCCTAGAGAAAAATCTAGCGAATCAGCTCAAGAGAGAGGCATCTTAAACCCCCAGAGGGTTTCTCTGAGAATTTTTAAAATCCATCTAAGACCACGGGTTCGATTCCAGTTTCTGCCAGTATTTTTGCGAATTCAGCTGTGGGAGGATTGAGTGATACGTATTGAGATCCCAGAAAAAGTCCATTAATAAATCCAGACTTGGGTTCTGCATCTCGGATGGCATGAACCGTCCAGTCGTTTTCAGTGGGTTGCTTGTACTGAACTTCGGCTAACTTAGGGTGAATTGATGCATTTTGAAATATCACCCCATCAGGCGTGACGGCTAGGTCATAATCCAGATGTTAGTTTTGCCGGAGAATGAAGGTTACTCAAGAGCGATCCAATCCCAAATCATCTGAAATCTGGCTGAGTTTAGCATTCCATTTAGCTTGCCAAAGTCTTGCAGACTCAAGGAGAGATTCCCGGGTCGATTCGTCCACGTCTTGGGCAAGATCATCCCAGATCGTTTCTTGTGCTTTAGGGGGGTGTAGGGGGGTGTCCATCGAGGTAAGCCTGATTTCGAGCCAGAAGATAGGCATGTTCCGTGACCTCTTCTTTGGGTGCGGGTCTAATTTCATGGGAGTAACTCCTCCAGCCTCTCTCCAATGCAATTAAAGTAAGGGCAACTGAGTTGAATCCAACAATCGCTCGATCAAGTTGCGGAAGGATAAAGACATTTCCTCCTTCAAGTACACTTGAGCCTTTATAAAGCTCTATGCCTAAGCTTTCAGTAAGTTGAACTGCAAATTGTTGAGACTCTCATTCGAGGCCAAAGGCTCCGTGGACTGAGATGTATTTTCTAGTACCAGGCTTTCTTTCTTCGGCAGCCTGTTGCTGCTCAATCGGTAGGGAGCCTCTCATCTTATTGTAAAAGGATGCGAGATGTATTTCCGGATTAAAAGCAGGGATGAGTATTTTTCGATCTATCCTTTGAATGAGCATGTCTCGGATGAAAAAAGGTAGCTCGTTACCGTAGAGTGTCCTGCCTATGGGACTGGAGTCAATCCACTCCCGATCGAGGTGAATTTTAGAGTTGAGGTTGTCAGAGATAGGCTTAAAGCCTGTAATGAGAGCATCAGTAGCTAAAGCTAAGCTACTGATGAATAGGAGTGAGAAAGGCAATAATTTTAATATCATAGGTATAAAGCTCGATTCAGAGATTGAGTATTCCTAGTAGTTTATTGGATAGGAGTTAGGTTGTGTCCTTTTTTTAATTTTTATTAGAATAAATAATTAAGATCGATTTTAATTTTAAACAAAAAAATAATAAAAATTGATCACTTGATCAACATTAATGATCTTTCATTAAGATCTTGATTAATCTATAAAAATTTAAATAAAAAAGAATTTAAGTGCCATTGACTCAAGGCGAGTTTTTCACTCCATTCATAGAATGGGTGAGGGTATGGGCAAGTGTTTGATAGGAGCTTAATTTTGAGTTCTATTCGGTCTTTTTTATCTACTGCTGGTATGTACGGCTGCTCTGGTGCAAACGCGTACTTAAGTGTCTTTTTTGAGTGCTAGGAAGCGAAAAACTTTATATCCCGCACTGCCAGCAGTATACATAATCTTTTTAATCGTATCGTACTTTACTCTCTTATCGGCCTGAATGGCTAGAATTCCTTCAAAGGGGAGTGGCTTGCCATCAGCTGTTCTTGATTGAGACTTTGCTAATAAAAGCTCTGTTTTTTCCTTTGCTTTTATTAAGGCGTCGTAAAGTGGAATGATCCTTCGACCGCCCTCATCTAGATCGGATGATCTAAAGGAGTAATTGGCCTCCTTGCTACTCATCTGTCCTGCCAATTGTTGAAAGTCCAGGATGCGATTCTGATCTACGGTGATGGATTCTGGCGTAACAATGACTTGGAGACTATCTGTAGGGTTATCCTGAGATCCTGAGAGTGGGAGTTGTAATCCAGAAGCGTTGGAGAAGTTATGAGTGCTGATATTGTAGCTCTTCAAGAGAAATACAACAATAATGACTAGAACATCCATCATGCTTGTCAGTTGGAGCTCAAATGTCTTGTTTGCATTTCTTCGGCCTTTTCGGGCCATAATTCCTCGACTAGTGGCCATTTAGGTGTCTCCTAGTAAGTTACCAAAGACGACCTTAGGAAAAAGGCCCTTGGCTGGCTCATCAACTCCGGTTTTTTCATTTTTAATGAAAATGGAAGGGTCAGTAGGGTCAAGATTTCGAATGGTATCCATGAGTGAAATCAATACTTCGTAGGGAGTGGCGTTGTTTGGAGCTAGCACCACTTGCGTCTCATTTGGGAATGATTTTTTGACTTCAATGAGCGCCTCGTGAATTGCTTTGAGGTTGATCTCACCCTCAGGCGTATTTGCGATGGACTTGGTTGGGATCTTATTGAAAGGGCTCCAGATTTCTACTTCTTTCTCGCGCAGGGTGAGAGTGAGCTGAAGAGGCTTTTCGAGGATCTTCTCCTGGACCTGCTCAGGACTGGCCTGTGGGAGAGGGGACTCAATACTGACGATCGCCAAAAAGGAAGTGGTGAAGAGGAGGAATCCAATGAGAGTGACCATCGTGTCTAAGATGGGTACAAGATTGAGTTCAACCTCTTCCTTATGTGCCTTATTTCTTGCGCTAGGGCGTTTTAACACAAAAGTCCTATTCTTCTGCTTGTGAGGAGTGTTTGAATTTTCTAGCAGTGAGTAAGTCAATTAGCTTTACGCCAAACTCATCAATTTCTGAGGTGATTTTATGAGCTTTATTCGTCAGAATACCGTGTGCAACCATTGTAAAGATAGCTGTAATGAGACCAAATGCTGTGGCATTCATGGCCTCACTAATTCCTTTTCCTAAGATCGCTTGGCGTTGTGCAGGGTCAGCTAGTGCAATGGCTCCGAAGGAACGAATCAAGCCCGTGATTGTTCCAAGTAGACCGAAAAGTGTGGCTACGTTTGCAATCAGCGCCAGATAAGGTAGTCTTCTCTCGAGTCTAGGAATAATCTCCAAGCTTGCTGCATCGATAGCATTTTGGATTTGCTCTTCGCTGCGAGAGGCTCTCTGTAATCCAGCCTTAATGACTCGAGGCAAAGCTGCATGGCCCGCGCCATTGCAAAGGCGTATTGCACCATCTAAATCATTGGCGAGAATGTACTTTTGAATCTCGAACATGAAGGACGCGCCATCTACTCCGTATTGGAAGAAGAGGCGTATTACTCGCTCAAGGGTAAATGCCAGTGAAATGGCGAGACAAACTGCGATGAGTAGCATTGCAGGGTCTCCGCCCTGAAGTGCTACTAAAAATCCTTGAATGAAGCCTCCTGATTCCATGAGACCGCTCCTTTTTAAATTGTTAAACCTATTAACTATAGGATACAGAAATTCAAATGAGGGTCAAGAATTAGTCATTCAATTATGAATTACATTTTAATCAATAAAGAGTAGATTTTAAAAAAGGGCAGTCCATCAAGGCTCTTTCCATAAATGTCATATGCACCTGCTGCTCATTCGCTTTTCTAGATGAAAAAAGAGCCAAGTGAGAGCTCAGAGAACCTTGCAAGAGCCTCGTATCAATCTGTGACAATGATTTGACGATTATCCAACAAGTCCAGTTCTGGAGAGATAAAAAAAAACTCACAATAGATATCGATCCATGAGGATCTCTTTGTATCACTACAAACTCATGAGGTTTCTCTTGAGTCGGATGAGCGATATTACCGCTGGGTGCAATTTTAGGTAAGGTGGTAAGAGCTGCTTCCCTGTTTATAGCGAGGATAAAGCTTGGAGATCTTATTCGATCAGCAGGTGCTGTCGCACGAGGGGAGTCGATAGTGGTAATGGCAGCAGATGGAGGCTCTGCAGCACATGCTCCAGTCCCACCAGTCGATGATCCAGCAGCAGCTACTCAGGGTTCAATGCCTGAGGCTATCAGATGAGTCGGTTCAGTAAATGGGCTCATTGAGTGGGAATACACTGAGGGCCGCAAGAGAGGGATTCTCCAGTGCGGCAATAAACGCATTTGACGAGCAGTGGGTGCCGCAGATGCACCTCCTCCAGGAACTCCAATATGAGCTATTGGTGCTTTCAGATCTTCATTATAATCCACTGCCTCAGAGAAAAAAGATCCATCAGGAAGGTGTTGAAAAAGGTACTTTGATGTTTCGTCTATGTATTGTCTGTCTAGTAGGAATACTTTGTGCTCAATATCTCCAGCTTTTGAGATAGGCTCATTACGGTAGTTTTGAGACGAGTATACATGGTGCGAAGTATTCTCATTGTCGTAAAGAAAAATCAAACAATAGAAATAATAGAATTCATCTTGTGGACTGAGCTACAGCTGAAGATCAAGACGGGGTGGGTAGCTGGGTTAGATGATGGTTTGATCCCTTATCCTTCGATGTGAATGCGAGCTTGGTGATGTTATGATTTTGTTATTTTTTGAATATTTAAATTCTCTCTCTCTTTTACGAAGATGTAATTGAGGAGATTTCAAGTCTAAGGGTCTTGAGCTATTAGTCTTAGGTGTTACCTTGAGAGGTTGAGTTATTTAGTTTGTTCTGAGGGCTTTTTCTTATTCATAAAAAAACTGCCCATAAAACAAGACTTCGATGAGGACTTGTTAAATGGGCAGAATTAAAAAAACAAGTTTTGAATTATGCTTGATCTTGTTTTGGTGAACTAGCCTTGTGGATTGAGGATATTCTCAATGGTCTGGGTGATTGTTGCTTTTGGGTGGTTCCCAACGAGCTGGCCTACGTTTTTGCCATTTCTAAAGAACAAAATGGTAGGAATGCCTCTGATGCTAAAGCGAGATGGGGTTTGAGGATTCTCGTCTACATTCATCTTAAAGACTTTTACTTTTCCAGTGTATTCGTCAGCAATTTGATCAATGGTGGGTCCGAGTAAACGGCAAGGGCCACACCATTCAGCCCAAAAATCCACAAGAGTAAGTTCGTTTGAGTTCATGATGTCTGCATCGAAATTCTGATCTGTAGCAGTTTGAACATTTTTTGAATTTGCCATTTCTCTTTACTCCTATTTTTTTAGTATCTTGAGCTTGGTCTTTTTAATATTTAGGGATTCCTCTTTAATTTTTGAAAAATCTCAGTAATCTAGAGGAGTCAATCCAGTAGCATGTTTTTCGCTCTCGGTCGAGAGGAAGCATGTCAATGAGAGGAGCATACGTTGGGTCCACATGATTATTTAGTGAAAACTTCACAAGAGTCTATCGAAGTTCATCAAGCTTTTTTAAAAGAATATGGAAGCGCTCTGGTTGAAGCGGCTCAGTGGATCGGAGAGACAGTTAAGAAGGGTGGTAAAGTCCTCATCATGGGTAACGGGGGATCAGCAGCAGACGCTCAGCATATGGCTGCCGAGATGGTCGGTAGGATGTTGATCGATCGCAGGCCATTGCCTGCAATTGCCCTTACAACCGATACATCTAACCTTACGGCTATCGGAAATGATTTTGGATATAATGAGGTTTTCTCTAAGCAAATTCAAGCCTTAGCTAAGTCTGAAGACTTGGTGATTGCGATCTCAACGTCTGGAAATAGCGCTAATGTGTTAGTCGCAGTTGATGCGGCAAAAAGTTTAGGCTGCCGGGTAATCGGAGTCTCGGGCGGTGCTGGAGGCAAACTGAAGTCTGTAGCTGATCTCTTTTTGTGTGCTTCTGCCGGCAAGAACTCGAGTAGGATTCAGGAAACCCATATTTTTATTGTTCATAGTATGGTTGACCTGCTTGATAGGTTTTTTCTTAAAGCGTGAGTCGTTCAAGAGTTCAATTGTGTGGGGAATTGTGTGCTGATGGAAAAAGCTCAGGTTTCATTCAGGGTATTAGCTAAATTCATTGATCTGCTCTTGGGTGTCTTTCTGGCAATCATCCTACGGTATCCCTTGGGACCCTTGGTTGGGTTCTTATACACGCTCCTAGGTGATGCTCTTGTCTTTAGTCCTTTTTATGGGCAAAGCCTCGGGAAAAAGCTTGTGGGTCTAAGAGTGATTGATTTAACCACTGGAAAATCAACACTTCACTGGAGGCAGTCGTTTTTAAGAAATCTCCCTATCGGGGTCGTTACTTTCTTTGGGATGATTCCATTCTGGGGTTGGCTTGTTGCGATCTTTCTTGGATTTCCACTGATTACTCTAGAGATTTATTTTATGGCTAAAAATGAAAAGGGCCAAAGGTTTGGAGATATTTTGGCACGCACTCAAGTGATTCAGATTCAAGAAGAAGAGGGTGGGGCTCAAGGCTAGCGAGTTTTCATGGGAGACGTTAGGGTGAGTCAAATGCTAGACTTATAAGTGAGTATTAAACTGATTGTGAATCTGTTTTTTAGTATGATGAAGTTAATATAATAACTAAATAAATTATTTATATATTATATAAATAACATTGCTTCTGATGGTTTGCTGTTGTAAGTTTTTGCTGAACTTTGGAAGTAATGATTTATGAGTGGTTATCGTTTTTTTAAAATATTTTTTGCTCTTCAGTTTTGTATTTTATTTTCTATTCCCAAGATGGGATTTGCAGATGAGTTTTTAGAGGCTCTTCATGTTGCCTGGCGGGAGTCAAAAGTTCAGTCGGTTTATTACTCTGATTTGATTGAGTACTTGGATCAAGATAATCAAGCTCTTTGGCGTTCCGGGCATAAGGGAGTTTATCCTGGATTACCTTCTGGCGCCTTTTCTAGTCCTTCCCAAGCATTTTTGATGGCCCAAGAATCCATACTCTTTTGGAAGAGCGCAGAGTTTCAGCTCGATCAATTAATACGGTTTTATTCAGGCTTACCCTCAGGTGCCTACAAAACAGCACCAGTTCAAAGATTACTCTTTGAAGTGATCAGTGAGTTCAGTCAGTCGGCAACCGTTGCGTTCTTTGATTTGCACAGTGCTATTAAAGTTTTAAGACGATTTTATCATACTCATCGGGATCGAAGTGGTTATGCTCCAGATCCCTTAGTTACTCAGGCACTATTGGATGCTGTGGACGCATCTTTTGATCAAATTTATGCTACTATGAAGTCAAAGATGGGCATACAGCCTCATTGGAAAATATCAGGATTAAGGCCTTTGAAAAGTTTACTGGTCTCCTTGCCCTCCTCTCTTTTGCTCGATCAGTACTACTTTGACTTTAATCAAAGTGTTCATCTCACCAAATTTCTACTCCAATTTTATTTAGGTGCACCTACTGATCTGAAGGAGATTGAGGCCCACGATCAGGAGGATTTAAGATGGGTGAGGGTCATTGCAAATCATTTTAATGCATCTGATCAGATGATGCTGGCAAGCCTTTTCGGGGTCTCCAGGTGTGTGAATAAGGATACGGTTTTGTTGTCTCCTGCAGATCTTGCTCCTTTAGATCAAAAGCTGAAGAGATCGATTATTGCGCGAAGCTTGAGTCTTGCTCTAACGAAGAAGTCTGAAATCTCAGCAGAACTAGCATCTGAGCGATCTTCATTAGCGGCTTCAGCTACTGTGAGTTCATCTTTAAGTGGAGCTTTGGCTAGGGTCAATGTAGGTGCTTCATCAGGCGGAGCAAAAGCGTCACTTTCTGTAAAGCCTGTGGATGGCGCTGCTGCTGAATCCCCGGGTTGCAAGGGGATGGGTGGGGGATCTGCTCGGAGTGGGATGGCTCCGCTGCGTAAGGCTCATGCAGTTGGCGACAAAGCTACTGAATGTGGAGCTGCGAGTGCAGCTAAGGCAGGGAGTGAAGCTAAGAAGGGAGTTGCATTACCGGCAAGTACAATGTGTCATTCTCTTAAACACGCAGAAGTGGACGCTTTACTGAGTTCTGGATTAGCTGATGGTGTTGTGGGTGGTGGTCGAGGTTTAGCAGATGATGTGGCGCTCGGTCCTGTTTTAGCTTCATGTGCGGGTTTAAAATCTGCAGTTGCTGAGGAAGAGGTGCTCAAAATTACTTCTGCAAAGGCTGTTTCCCTCGGTGGGTTATTACGTGAGTCTGAGGTCGAAGATCTTCGGTGTGCAGGTGGCTTTTTTGCTGATAGTTCTTCGTGCGGTGCAGGGGGTGCGCGTGGTCCTTTAAAATCAGGGGGGGTGGCAACTGCCGCTGCCGCAACTGTCTCTCGAGCAGATGAATTAGATTCTGCTGCTGATGATTATGATTATGTGAGGGAGTTACTGGAAGAGCACCATCGATATCAAGCGATGAAAGCTCATCGAAGGTCTCCTCCTGCAGTTTTAGGAGCTGAAGAGGAAAGAAGCAGTGCTGAAGATGGCGCTTCTGTGATGGGGGGGGCTAGAAGTAGTCCAGTGGCAGCAATTGAAAGTAGCACTGCTTTTTCTAGGATTATTTTAACTGGAGCTGCTGCTCAAACGTATAGGACAGTTATGGGTCATCAGTCTACGGAGATTCGAAACCGAGAGGTTCATGATCTAGTCCGTGCATTAGGTGGACGCTTAGATTTCTCACTCAATGATCCGCGTATTGTAATCCCCAATCGAAGCGATGGGGCTACAGGTCCTGAACTTATTTTTAAATTGCACTTTAGACACTCCGGTCGCGAGAGCTTTCCGTTAGGTACTCTCAGGCGTTTTTTTGGAAGCGCCATTGAGCGAGCAGGACTTGCTCCTTATATTGAGCTGAATTAGGTCTTGAGTCTTTAGAGAGACTTTTCATGGCAGAGTGGGATCTAGGGCTACGCTCCTAGCGGCTGTGAGAGTTGTTGCTGCCTATTTACGTTTGCAATGAGAACTTCTCGTGCGGTTTTGAAGTGGAAGTAAGGCTTTTATCGAGTGAACAGCATTGAGAATTGACTCGGAGTCAGGATATAGAAGGAGATCTATGTCTAAGACTACATCGAAGATCTCCTTGCCGAAACCTTCCAATACACTCTATCTCATTGATATCAGTTCGTTTATTTTTAGAGCTTTTTACGCCATTCGCTCCTTACAGAGTAAATCAGGAGAGCCTACGAATGCCGTTTATGGTGTAGCCACCATGCTTGCGAGACTTGCTGAAGAGGCTCATCCAGAGTACTTGGCCGTAGTCTATGATTCTAAAGAGCCCTCTTTTAGAAAAGAACTCTACACTGAGTATAAGGCCAATCGAACTTCTCCTCCTGATGATTTAATCCCACAGTTTGGAAGAATTGAGGAGATGATTCGAGCTTTTGAGATTCACTCTTATCGTCAGAGTGGAGTAGAAGCTGATGATCTGATTGCCACCCTCACGCATCGCTGGTGCAAAGAGTCAGAGAAGAATCAAGTGATCATTGTTTCAAGTGATAAAGATCTGATGCAACTCGTGAACGACCGAGTGCAGATCTGGGATACGATGACGAATAAGCTTTACGGCGTGGATCAAGTTGTAGAAAAGTTCGGTGTGGGTCCTCATCAAATTCGCGATTATTTGGCACTTGTGGGAGATAGTTCAGATAATATTCCTGGAGTAAAGGGAATTGGCCCAAAGGGTGCTGTGGATTTACTCAAAGAGTTTGGGAGTTTATCACATGTCCTTAAGGCCGCTCATGAAGGCGAAGTTGCTGGAAAAAAAGGTGAAACCTTAAAAACTCATGAGAAGGATGCAAGGCTTTCTGCTGAACTCGCAACAGTGAAAGATGATCTGAGTGTAGATATACCGCTAGAGTCTTTGAGTTATAAGTTTCATGTGACGAAAAAACTTTCTGAGCTTTTTCATGAGCTCAGTTTTCAATCTCTGCTAGCGCGCTGGAGTGCTCAAAAGGGTACGGAGTCCGCACTCATTTCGTCGGATCAAGAAGCAGGTTCAGCTCTAAATCAAATCGCTCTTTCTCACGAAAATCGCTTTAAAACGATTCTCTCTCGAGAGGATCTTTGTTCAGTGATTGAATCCATTAGAAAAGTAGGCGAGTTTGGGTTTGATCTCGAAACCACTTCACTCAACCCACGAGAGGCTCAAATTGTAGGCATTGCCCTTTGTTATGATTCTGAATCATCCTACTACATTCCGGTGGGTCATCGAGTGGCGCAAGTGACACAGCTCTCCTTAAAGGAGGTATTTCAGGAATTAAAGCCAGTTCTTGAGGATCCCAAGATTAAGAAAATTGGACAAAACTTGAAGTATGACTGGAGTGTACTGATTGAGCATGGAGTGAAGCCTCAGGGAATTGGCGCTGATACGATGGTGGCTGCTTATTTATTGGATCCTGATGATCGACATAATTTGCAAGTACTGGCTAGTCGATATTTAGATTACTCGATGCTGACTTATGAGCAAGTTTGTGGAAAAGGTAAGGACGCTATTGGCTTTGATCTGGTGAGTATTGAGCTGGCTACTCGATATTCTGCAGAAGATGCATGGGTCGCTTTGTTGCTTTGGAAAAAACTTAAGCCTCTTTTAGAAGAGCAGGCCTTACTGCCTGTATTTCATGAAATTGATCTTCCCTTAGTTGAAGTTCTCACTCGTATGGAGCTTCAAGGGGTTTGTATCGATGTAGAGTGGCTGAATCGTCTTTCTTCAGATTTTGAACGAGAGTTAAGAAGTATTGAAGAAAAGATTCATGCTCATGCTCAGAGGCCTTTGAATTTGAATTCCCCAAAGCAGCTTGCTCAGTTGCTGTTTGAAGATTTGAAGCTCCCTCCTCAAGGAAAAACAAAAACGGGATACTCCACGGATGCACAAGTTCTTGATGCTTTAGCGCCCTTGCATGAGGTTCCTCGATTACTTCTTGAGTATCGGGAGATTTCCAAGCTCAAGGGGACTTATGTAGATCCTCTTCCCGGACTTAGGGATACTAAGACTCAGAAGATCCACCCTAGTTTTCATCAGACGGTTGCTGCAACGGGTCGACTTTCATGTTCAGATCCAAATCTGCAGAATATTCCTACACGCACGGAAAGGGGGCGTAGCATCCGCGGCGCTTTTATCCCTTCACCTGGTCATATGTTATTGTCTGCAGATTACAGTCAGATTGAGCTGAGGCTTCTTGCTCAAATGAGTGGAGATCCTGAGCTCATCCGCGCTTTTAAGAATGATGAAGATGTACATAGGCAAACGGCATGCGAGATTTTTGGAGTCGCTCCTGAGCAGGTGAATGATCATGAGCGTAGTGTAGCTAAGGCTATTAACTTTGGTTTGATGTATGGCAAGACGGCGTTCGGTTTATCTCAAGAGCTCAAGATCCCTCGGCGTCAGGCACAAGAGATGATTGATCGATACTTCACGCGTTATCACGCAGTGAAAACGTTTTTAGATAGCCAGATTGAGAAAGCTCGACAAAATGGATTTGTTACCTCTTTGCTCGGGCGGAAGCGCGCACTTTCTGAGATTCACTCTAAGAATGCCATGCTGCGAGCTAATGCTGAAAGAATGGCTATGAATACACCTATTCAAGCCACAGCGGCAGATCTGATGAAGCTTGCCATGACGGAGATTGATCGAAGGTTAATTTCTGAAGGATTTCGCTCACGCCTCATCATTCAGGTTCATGACGAAGTCTTGCTAGATTGTCCTGTGGATGAGTTGGATCGGGTCAAAGGCCTCGTTGTTCAAGTCATGGAAAACGCAATGCCCAAGAGACTGGAGTTTACTGTGCCACTCAAAGTAAACTCTTCAAGTGGCAGGAACTGGATGGAGCTTTAGAGTTCAGAGTGGATGATCTTGCTCTAAAAGGGTTTTTGTTGGGCGAATAAACAGGTTGATCCAGATTGCCAAAGATCAGGCGTTTCGTTATACAATAGGGCTTCTTATGAAACCCATTTCAAAAGTATTTGAAGATCTTGAAGCCCGTGGAATTGTTTATCAAGTTACTGATCCTCAGTTAAAAAACATTCTTGACCAGGGTGCTGAGAAGCCTGTGACTGTTTACGTGGGTTTTGATCCTACTGCAGATAGTTTGCATATTGGAAGTCTGATGGGTTTGGTAACATTGAAGAGACTTCAAATGGCTGGGCATCGACCCATTGCGATTGTGGGTGGTGCAACAGGGATGATTGGTGATCCGAGTGGAAAGAGTCAGGAGCGCCAGCTCTTAGATCAAGAGCAAATTGCTCGAAACGTCAAAGGGATTACTCGAGTTGTTCAAAAGTTTCTGAGTTTTGAGGGCCCAAATGCTGCTGTGCTCTTAGATAATTATAGCTGGTTCAAAGAGATGAATATGATCCAGTTCCTCAGAGATGTAGGCAAGCACTTTACTGTGAATTACATGGTTGCCAAGGAGTCAGTTCGTGCTCGGCTAGAGGATCGAGAGCATGGTCTCTCTTATACTGAGTTTACCTATATGCTCTTGCAGGCTTATGATTTTTACATCCTTAATCAAAAGCACGGCTGTAACGTTCAGATGGGCGGGGCTGATCAGTGGGGAAATATCACTGCAGGAAATGAGTTGATTCGTCGAATGCACGCTCAACGAGGTGAGGAGTCTCAGCAGGTCTTTGGTTTGACTTGGCCATTAGTGACTAAGGCGGATGGTACTAAGTTTGGTAAAACCGAAAGTGGAGCTGTTTGGTTAACCTCGGATCGTACGAGTCCCTATCAGTTCTTTCAGTTTTTGATTCGCACTTCAGATGAAGAAGTGATCAAGTTACTCAAGTACTTTACTTTTTTAAGTGTTGAGCAGATTCAGGAGCTTGAGCAATCACTCAAGACGACTCCTGAGAAACGTCTTGCACAAGCTGCTTTAGCTCGTGAACTTACTGTGCTGGTTCATGGGGAGTTGGAGTATCAAAAAGCTGTGAAGGCTTCAGAAGCACTTTTTAGTCATGAGATTGGTCAGCTAGATGCTCAAACCCTGCTTGAGGTATTTGCAGATGCTCCTTCTACCGTGTGTCAGGGGAGTGATTTGAGTCAGATGACTCTTTTGGATCTTCTTGTACGAACAGGGCTTTGTAGCTCAAAAGGTGAGGCTAAGAAGGATATTCAAGGGGGCGGTATTTACATGAATAATCTAAGGATGTCAGATATTGCTTTTAAGTTTAGCTCTGAGCACCTGATTGGGGGTCAATACCTCGTTTTAAGAAAAGGGAAAAAAAATCACCACCTCGTTGTATTTCAGGCGGCTTAGTCTCGAGTGGTTTATCTTTCAGGTTTAAGTGAAGAGGGCTCAGTCCTCCCTTGTCTTGACGTCCTGAGGAAGCTTGAGAAGTTCTAGGAGTCTTCTCTGAAGAGTCAGGGCAGGATGGTGGTCATTGTGCCGAGCTTTGTAGGATCTTAGATTGATTGAAACGGTCTCTTGCCGCTTTTTTTGAGGACTTCAGATCTAAAGCGAATCCATGGAGTTTGAGCAATTCTCTCAGCGTGCTGGCTGATCTGAGAGGGGAGTGGGAGTCGCTTAATCCAGAGTTGTGACTCATAAAGAGCTTCTTCAACAAGAGCTTCAATTGCTCCATTCTCCTTGTAGATACTCATCTTGAGATCAAGTGAGCTTTCGACAAACTTACGGTAGAATGGGTATGCCCAAAGATGAAACTCAAGAACTTCTGGGAGTTTGAGTTCTAGGACGGCCCCTTCAATCTCGGCATAACCCTGAGAAAGCGCAGGGTTAGGTAAATAAAACCAGCTTAGGTCGAGATGAAACTCCGGGTTTAAATCAGGATCTTCATCATGATTTTCTGCTGCAAGCTCAAGAAGCTCAAAAAGGACCTCTTCACCGAAGTAGGCCGCTAGGTGCTGGAGTGTGCTTGCGTGAGTTTTTAAGATTTGGATTAAAAATGCAGATAAAGTCATAAAGTTAAAAATTTATCTATTCTTAGCTGAATAGACCTAAAAAAGTCAACTTAAATCACACCCGATCTATCTATTAATGGTGTAATATAAGGATCAAAGTCTTTTGAGGTATTTAGGAACGAGAAGGTTTTGAGGGCCTTAATATAGGCGTTAAAGACTCAGTAGATTTTTGAGAAGAGTTTCGTTTGAGTTGGCCTGAGTTTCTGAGTTCTAAAAGGGCTTTTAGAATCTCCTCATCAGATCGTTTCTTCGGAGTTTTTCCTTGGGCAACGGTCTTCACCAGCGCTTCCGGAGGAGATAAGTGAGAGGGCTGCTGTGAGGGAGGTGGGGTATGGCCTTGAGTAGGGTTTTGAGATTGAGGCTGATTCTTTAAGTTTATGGATGGGTGAGAGTTGATCTGGCTTGAAAGGTGTTCTGAGAGAGCCTCTTGAGTGACATGGGAGAGAACTTCAAAAAGTTCTTCTTTAATTTTATTTTGAAGATCTGAAGTTCTAGCTTTTTTTTCATACTCTTCTGATAGTGCAAGTAACCACTCTGTCACTGACTGATCCATAGTTCAGCTCCTGGTAAATGTTCCCTTAAGACATCGGTGGAGATATCTCCAAAATCAGATAATGATAGGCCTATTTTTTTTGCTCCTAAGGAGCTAAGATGAGAGGAGATTTTTTTGAGAGTTTTGACAGGAAGTTTAACTCGCTTTCCCGCATGAGAAGCGCTTCCTGCTCCTACCAAAAGAAGTGAGTAAGAGGTCTGATTTTTTTTAATGGGTAATAGAATACATTCATCAGACTTTCCTTGGATAAACCCCCGCTTTAAAAAGTAGGAGATCTCACCATGAAAAATCCAGTCCATCTTGCCAGAAAGTCCACGTAATGGTCTTTCGTTTTCGTAAAGAGTTACGAGAAGAACTTGAAAGTCTTGATCAAAAAATGACCGTTCTAAGGCAGATGATTCTTTAAGATGCTTCATCCTGTTTATGAGTTTACCTAGATTTGTGTCTAGATTGCAAGTGCATCTCAAAAAACCTTTTTTGAGATAGGATTCAGAAAACTAGATATGAGTAATGACCTCAATAGATGAATTCACATTCAATCCGCGGTTGTTCAGGGTTTTTTTCTCAGTCTTTTCCTCAGGTTTAGCGTAGATTATTGCGTTTGTTAAGGTGTTGTCTCCATCTAGGATGAAGTACTGAATGGAGTTTAATTCTTTTCGGTTGGTTTTTGGACTCATAGGCGGACTATGTGATGTGATCAGATAAAGCTCCTTGAGTGACTGGTTCACCATTTCTGGAGTGATGATGTTGCCACTGATATCCCGTAGTCCCGCATACTGGGAGCTCACCTCATGAGCAAGGGTGCGACGCATGGAACGATTCTCAACGCGCTCTGAGTATTGATCATAGTTTTCTGCTAGGATCTTGAGGATGATGGATTGAGCTGTGTCGGGAAGGCGCTGAGCTTGCTCCTCCTTGGAAAGTTCAGAGAGGGAGGAGATGTATCTTTGTCGATCTTCATGCCATTTGCCTAGAGTGGTGAGTCTAGCTTCTATGCAACCCGAAGATCGTGAAAGACCATCTGTGAAGAATGCAGGGAGAAGGTTATTTTTCTCAGCAAATGCGTAACCCTTGGTTAGAATGTCAAAGAGAATTCCTGCCTTGAGCTCGAAAGGTACATCGGTAGTTTCAGGATGAATATGAATCTTATTGCCATAAGTATGAGAAATGGGATCGATTGAGAACTCTTCAGTAATCTTCCTGTTATTTGCATGCAGGTTTTGAAGAGTCTCGATGATGTTTTTTGCTTCATCGTAAGTTGCCTTGTTGATTTCTCCAGTACCTAGGAGTCTCTCAGCTTCAGCTAGAATGGTTGGATACATCTCAAGCTGATCTGCTGTTGCATCTACAGCTTCGTCTGGGTTCCCGTAAAAACACTTATTTCTTGCTGCTCTAGGTTTTCTTTTGAGGTCTCTGATGAGTTCTTTTTCTTGTTTCTCTAAAGCCTTCAAAAGGGCCTTATTCTTCTTATGGCTCAAAAACCTATGTATCTCAGATTTAGATAGGTCTAAGCGATTTTCAAATTCAGTTACCAAGCTTTCAACAGAAATGTTGGATCGAACCAATTCTTGAAGCTCTGTTTCCCCACTTAATAGCTTTTCTAAGGTAAATTGAGCAAAAGTATTTTGAGCGGCAAGTAAAACTAAACCGCATGAGAATAAAAATTTACGCATGAGCGGAAGGTAAACTAACTTATAAATAAAGTCAATTATTAGGCCTGTTCATCAAAAGAGTCGAGATCTTGAGTAAAGTAATTATGATAAGAATTTAAGTCATATTGGTTTTAAAGTAAGTTAATTTAATTTAATACAAATCTCAATATTAAATAAGTGAGCAATGTTGTAGCTGCTCAAGAGATATTTTTACTTAAAACGCATGAGCTTTGAGTGAGTGTGTCTGCTTAGTTTTCGTCACAGAGATCCTATTAATTTTCTCGCCCTTCGGAGGAACTCAGGCTTGCCTTGGGTGAAGTAGGGGCGAGAGTTTTAATGGTCTTTGATAAAACTCCATGAACTGAGATCTGCTTGGAATTCAGTATATGTTTTTACTTGAGTTTATCAGCTGGCTCTAGGGTGTAGGATCAAATATGCCCTAGCTTTGTACTTGATCAAGAATGCCGTTAATAAAAGCAGGTGTTTCTGCAGTTCCAAATTGTTTCGCGAGCTCAACGGCCTCATCAATAACAACAGTTCTTGGGGTGTCCTTCATGTGGGTCATTTCATAAAGAGCCATTCGCAAAAGACTCCTATCAACAGAGCTCATGCGGCTAATCTTCCAGTGGGTAGCGTGCTTTTCTAGGATAGAGTCTAGATTTTGTGTCTCTTTTAGGGTGCCTACCACTAATTGCCCAATGAATTCTCGAAGCTCTTCAGCAACCTTAAAATGATTGTAATAGTTTACGAGTTCATTGACTAAAGCATGATCTGTCGGTGCTATCTTGCCTGAGGAGTGTTGATTTAAGTCGTATTGATAAAGAATCTGTAAAGCAATTTCACGTGCACGATGTCGAGACTTCATTCTAATTCCTACTCCCAGTGTTCTTGGTTCTAACTCTACTGATCCCACCTGAGTTCAAGCTCATGTATTTCCATCCTACAAAACTCGTTCTGAAATCTCCTGGTGAGGAGTTCAGGATGCAGTCATCTGAGGGTGACTTTCTAGTTCTGGACTTATTTCTCAGTTGTGAGTTCATCGAGTCTGAGTGAGGCCATGCGGCATGTATCCAACTATGGGATGTTCTCTCCTGTGATTCGCTTTTACAAGCTTTGCAACAGGAGATCACTCTGACCACCTTATTCTACTGCATGAGCGTTGCTTGAAGGTCGTCCCTTAAGCCGTAGATTTATTCATAATCATTTTTGAAACCGATCCTCTATTTCACTTCTCGGGGAAGCTTGTACAGAGAACAACTTTTTTGGTTTCAAAGATAAAACGAAAAAGGCACCCTCATGAGAGTCTCATTCTTTTAGAGCCTCCCTGGCTTTGTGTCAATTCATATCGCAAGAAATCATGCTATTCTTGATAAAGTGGGTGGCGATGGCAGACCTCTTTAACTTGATCTCGAATTTGACCCATGACATGAGTCTCGCCTTTGCTCTCAAGAACTCGGTAAATCCATCGAGCAATCTGTTTCATCTCGTCTTTACCCATGCCTCGAGTGGTAATTGCAGGTACTCCAATACGAATTCCACTTGTAATGAAGGGACTGCGTTTTTCATGAGGTATAGTGTTTTTGTTGACTGTGATCCCGGCGAGATCAAGCCACTTTTCAGCATCTTTTCCTGTGATCGTTCCATCACCAAATGATGTGAGATCAACAAGCATTAAGTGATTGTCTGTACCCTGAGTCACAAGCTTAAAACCTTGATTCATCAGTTCTTCTGCTAAAGTCTTAGCGTTCTCTAAAACTTGTTTTTGATAAACCTTAAACGAAGGTTCTAATGCTTCTTGAAAAGCTACCGCCTTAGCAGCAATCACATGCATCAGCGGGCCTCCCTGAATGCCTGGAAAAATCTGTGAATTAACAGCCTTGATTTGATCACTCTTACAAAGAATGATGCCTCCTCGAGGTCCACGCAAAGTCTTGTGTGTTGTGGAAGTCGTGTAGGTTGCATGTGCAATAGGTGAGGGGTGTAAGCCTGCAGCTACCAATCCCGCAATATGTGCCATGTCCACTACAAAATGAGCGTCATTTTCTCGGGCAATTTGCCCTAGTACTTCAAAATCAATGATTCTTGGATAAGCGCTGGCTCCTGCAACCAGTACCTTGGGTTTTTCTCTCTTTACTGCTTCTCGGATGAGATCGTAGTCTAATCGATCAGTTTCGGGATGCAGTCCGTATGAAATGACCTTAAAAAGCTTCCCACTAAAGTTCGCAGGACTTCCATGTGTGAGATGTCCACCATGAGACAAGCTCATGCCCATGAAAGTCTCTCCAGCTGACATGAGAGCCATATAAACGGCCATGTTGGCTTGTGAGCCTGAATGAGGCTGTACATTTGCCGCCTCTGCGCCAAAGAGCTTACAGATTCGTTCAATCGCTAGAGTTTCAACCTGATCTACAAACTCACAGCCGCCATAGTAGCGCTTTGAAGGGTAGCCCTCAGCATACTTATTCGTGAGAATGGATCCTTGTGCTTGGAGAACCGCTCGGCTCGCATAGTTTTCGGATGCAATGAGCTCAATGCCATCTTCTTCTCTGACCCACTCGCGCTGAATTGCTTCAAAAACAAGGGGATCAGAATCTTTAAGAGTGCGATTCAATGTATTCTGATCTTTCATGACGGACTTTACCTTCTTCTTAGAGTTCTAATGAATGAGTGGATTACTATTTACGAGTCTTTGACTCGAGTTGACGCACTTTTTGAATGCGTTTTAAGTGTTTAGGGCTTTGACTGAAAGTCGTGTTCAGCCAAACCTGCACTATTTCTAGACCATACTCAGGCGCAACAAAACGAGAACCTAAGCATAACACGTTTGCATCATTGTGTTCTCGTGAGAGTCGAGCTGCTATCGGGTTTTCTACTACAGCAGCACGTATTCCCTCAATTTTATTTGCGGCAATACTCATCCCAATCCCGCTTCCACAGATGAGAATGCCTTGTTCGGCCTCTCCTGCAAGGATTTTATTACCCAAAATCTCAGCATAGTCTGGATAGTCAACGGACTGAGAATCTAGGGGGCCTAGATCCATCCATTCCCATTCAGGAAGATGAGCTTTAATCTCTGCCTTCAAAGTTATGCCCGCATGATCAGAGGCAATCAAAATGGGTTTCTTTGAAGTCATGAGTGATCTCTCTTTCTGTGAATGATTAAATTTTTCTAAAAATCAAACTTGCATTAGTTCCACCAAAGCCAAAGCTATTGGATAGTACGTAATTCAATTTTTTCTCAGCAGTGTGGTGTGGTGTAAAATTTAGGCCAAGCTGAGCGCAGGTCGAATCAAGTTGGTCTAAGTTGATCGTTGGTGGAATCTTGCTTTCTCTCATCGCAAGAATTGAAAATATGGCTTCTACCGCGCCTGCAGCCCCTAAAAGATGTCCTGTCATCGACTTTGTTGAGCTGATGTGCAGATGCTGCGGACCATGAGGGAACACTCGTGCAATGGCTGTAGCCTCCTCTGCATCTCCTGCAGGGGTGGATGTTCCATGAGCATTAATATAACCCACTTGATCTGGAGTGATTTGAGCATCTTTGAGCGCATGCTCCATTGCTCTTCGTCCTCCGTTACCCTCAGGAGCAGGGCTCGTCATGTGGTAAGCATCTCCTGATAGCCCATAGCCAATGAGTTCAGCGTAAATTTTAGCTCCGCGCTTCTTAGCAAATTCATACTCTTCAAGAACTAAAATTCCTGCACCTTCACCCATGACAAAGCCATCGCGGTCTATATCAAAGGGACGAGACGCCTTCTCAGGAGCATCGTTGCGTGCAGATAGAGCCTTCATAGCAGCAAACCCTGCGATTCCAAGCTTGCAAATGACAGCTTCCGCTCCGCCTGAAATCATCACGTCTGCATCGCCACGTTGAATATGTCTAAATGATTCTCCAATGCTATGAGCGCCAGAGGAGCATGCAGTGACATTGCAAAGATTGGGGCCCTGCAGATTGAGGAGAATACTCAATTGACCTGAGGCCATGTTTGGAATGACTTGAGGAATGAAAAATGGAGTGACTCTGCGATAACCTTTTGCAAGAAAGTCATCGTGAACTGCTTCAATCTCTGGCAGTCCACCCATTCCTGCACCAATATTCACTCCCATACGGTCTGGAGAAACATGAGATCTATAAAGATCTAATCCAGAATCTTCATAAGCCTGTAATCCAGCTGCGAGTGCAAAGTGAACAAAGCGTCCTACTCTACGAGCTTCCTTTGCATTTGCAGCTTGCGTGACCTGGACCCCCGGGGAGGGTTGGAATGGACCCATCGGCTGAGTGACATCGAAGTTCTTCACTTCACCGCTAATAGTGACGGGGCACAAAGCAGTATCAAATAGTGTGATTTGTGAAATTCCTGATTTTCCTTCAATCAGGTTTTTCCAACTATCCGTGATGTTTAGACCTAGTGGGGTAATTGCACTGATACCAGTGACCACAACACGTCGGTTCCCTTGTGAGGCATTCTTATGATCCATGTTTTGTCTCCCCGGTCGTCCCTGTCCGCTTGAAATAAAACCCAAATTAGTGGGTAGATTTAGAGCTGATGTACTTTACAACGTCTCCAACCGTTTTCATTTTTTCTGCATCTTCATCTGGAATATCCAAGTCAAACTCTTCTTCCATGGTCATGACGAGTTCAACAATATCCAAGCTATCTGCACCTAGATCGTCTACGAAAGATGCAGTTGGAGTGATTTTTTCTTGTTCAACAGCAAGTTGATCACAAATAATATTACGGACTCTTTCTTCTACAGAAGCAGACATTGAAATCTCCTTTTTTTTTTATGATTACATGTACATTCCGCCATTTACCCCAATGACTTGTCCTGTAATATAACGACTCATCGGGGATGCCAAGAAAGCTACTAAAGATGAAATATCTTCAGGAGCTCCAAAAAAGCCGAGAGGAATGGTTTGCAGAATCGCCTCTTTTTGAGTATCCGTCAAGGCCCCAGTCATGTCAGTACTGACAAAACCAGGTGCGACAACGTTGACTCGAACATGACGACTTGCCAGCTCTTTTGCCACACTTTTAGTAAATCCTATTAATCCCGCTTTAGCAGCAGCATACGCAGATTGCCCAGCATTTCCAGATTCTCCCACTACTGAGGAGATTTGAATAATACTACCGGAGCGCTCTCTCATCATTTGCTTAGCTGCAGCACGGGTGCAGTAGATAGCACCTTTTAGATCAATATCTAAAGTTTTATCTAGATCATGATTCTTCATTCGAATGAGAAGAGAGTCAACGGTGACTCCAGCATTATTCACTAATACTGAAACAGGACCTCTGTTTTTTGAGATCCAATCAAATTTTTCATCGACCTGAGAAGACTGAGAGACATCAAAGCCAAGAAGTTCCCCTGATCCCCCCTGTTGGGTGAGGATGTCTAAAACTTCACGAGCTTTAGCTTCATTTGAACTGTAATTGATGAAGACGTGAAATCCATCTTGTGCAAGCTTAAGCGCAATTGAGGCGCCAATTCCGCGAGATGCTCCGGTGACAAGTGCTATTGGTTTTTTTTGTTCCACAAGATGATTTCCTTTTTTAATGATTGATATCCAATTTTATCTTTTCCTGAATCAGTGTCTCTAGTGCTAGGACTGATGCACTGTCACTCACAGATGTTAATGCACAGGTTTTTCCAGAAGCAGAAGAAATTCTCTTAATCAGTCCTGATAGAACTTTTCCTGGTCCAAATTCAATTGCTGCGTTCATTTGGGCATCAAGAAGAGTTTCAATGGATTGTTTCCAAAGAACAGGGTGATCCACCTGTTCTACGAGGAGCTCAAAAACTAAATTAGGTTCCCGGGATAGGCGTGCGGTTCTATTAGGGATATAGGAACAGCTCAAAGGTTTTGCTCTTTCATGAGGCTTTGCTTGAGCAAACAGTTCAGCCATCCTTTGACGAGCTGGACTCATTAACTTACAATGAAAAGGGGCACTGACTTGCAGAGGAATTGCTTTTCCTCCGCTAAAGTCGCCACTTGATTTCAGGATTTGAATGGCTTCTTGTACTGCAGTTGTCGAGCCTGCAATAACCACCTGACCTGGTGCATTAAAATTCGCAGGTTCTACAATCGTTATTGTGTCCGAGTTTGGTGATGAGGTGGGTTGCTTTGCAAGAGCCGATTGGGTAGCGATTTCACAAAGTTTTTTTACTCTCTCGTCTTCAAGTCCAAGAATGGCAGCCATGGTTCCTTCGCCTGAAGGAACTGCCTTTTGCATTGCGATTCCTCTTTCTTTCACCCAGCGCGTGGCTGTAGTAAGATCTAAGCTTCCAATAGCGACTAGAGCTGAGTATTCTCCTAAGGAATGCCCTGCAACCGCAGCAGGTGTAAATTGGTATTCCTTCTCTGCTACTCGGTAAGCAGCGACTGAGGAAACAAGAAGGCAGGGTTGAGTATTTTCAGTTAAAACGAGATCGGAATCAGGCCCCTCAAAGCAGAGTTTCTTTAAGTCGACATGGATTGCATCAGAGGCCTCCTCAAAAGTTTCTCTAGCAATCGCAAAATTCTGAAAGAGATCTTTGCCCATTCCCACGTGTTGGGAGCCTTGTCCTGGAAAAACGGCAAATACGGATTTGAGGAGGGATTGATTTTGAATATTTTCCATGGGGAGTGCCAGCTCCTTTGCTTGAACCTACGCTGTTGAACTTGAAGATGAAAGTTATGTTTTCTTCTTCTGAGTGTCAACGCTTTTTACCATCTCAAAAGAATTGATCCATAGGTTAGACCCGCTCCAAAAACATCAAGAAGGACGGTTTGGCCGGGTTTAATCTGACCAGATCTCACAGCTTCATCTAAAACTGTTGGAACAGTGGCTGATGAGGTGTTTCCAAATCGATCAACGTTGATGAGTACTTTTTCCATCGGGCAATTTAGACGTTTTGCAACTGCCTCAATGATTCTGAGATTAGCTTGATGAGGAATAAACCAGTCTAAATCTGATAACGAAAGCTGATTTGCTTCAAGTGCTTCTAATGCAAAGTCTGCTAGGGTTTTAACAGCAACCTTGAAGATTTCTTTTCCCTTCATGTGCATCTTGTTGAGTTTATTTTCAATCACTTCAGGAGTGACTTCCATTTTAGATCCGCTAGCCGGAATAATAAATAGATCCCATAGGGTCCCATCAGACTTGAGGTGACTCGATAAGATTCTGTGAGGGGAGTCGGCAGGGACTTGCTCAATAACTGCGGCTCCAGCTCCGTCTCCAAAGAGGATACAAGAGCCGCGATCATCCCAATTAATGACTGAACTCAGGACTTCTGCTCCAATGACTAAGGAGGTTTTTGATTGTCCGCTTTTGATGAACTGATCTGCAGTTGCTAGACCATACACAAAACCAGAGCATGCAGCATTCATGTCAACAGCAAAGGCGCGGTGGGCTCCTAGTTTTTTTTGTACCCAGCAGGCGGCCGATGGAACGGTTGTGTCTGGAGTGATTGTAGCAAAAATGATTTGGTCAATATCTTCGGGCCTTTTATTCGCCATCTCAAGTGCACGTAGTGCAGCCTGACAGGCTAGTGAGGAGTTGGTCTCGTCTTCTAATCCCGGTTGAGACACGCGCCGTTCACGAATTCCTGTTCGTTCAGTAATCCAAGAGTCAGAGGTCTCTACTTTTTTGGAAATTTCATGATTCGTGAGACGTGTTTTTGGGAAGGCTGATCCTGTTCCAGTAATACGTGATGCGAATAAAGACATGCTGTAAAAAGCTCCTTCTGAAGTGAGAGGACAAAAACTCTCTATTAAACTTTAAAGTCTTTGAGTACTGAAAAAGGGCTGGTAGCCTTAATTTTTGAGCAAGCGCAGCGTCCAAGGTTTAAATCAGTCCCGCAATGACTACACATTCCTTTGCATGTGTCTTTACATAGGGGTTGAAAAGGAACTTGGAGTTGGAGCTGTTCTGAGATTACATCAGAAAGATCAATGTAATCTGCAGAAAGATAAGTGATATCAAGATCTTGACCACTCATGACAGCTTCGTCTTCATCCGAGTTGTGGGCGTGTCTTGCGAAGCCCTTATTTTGACCTACCGGACGAGCAGATCCCGCTGAATCTGAATCTTCTCTTTGTAAATGAGCAATTCCAGCCATTGCGGGATCTTTGCAGAAAAGAGCAGAAAAGCGCGGGTGGCAAGGGTATTGAAAAAGATTTGCACAGCGGCTGCAGACGAGCTCAACGTGTGTATGGATTTCTCCAGAGATGACGACCACTTCATCTACTTTTCTGAGAGAGAAATGGGCCTCGATTGATCTTGGTTTAGGTTTTCTAATGAGTGAGTCGTGGTTTTCATCTACGCGCAGAACAGCTTCACGAGTCCAGGTATCCTCTTGGGTGAATTCTAGTTCTGTTTCCTGATCCTTAATTTCATGTAGATAAATTTTCATTTAATTGCCTCTTTATTTCTGGCTCGGCCCTGGGTCTCACTGTTTCTGCTTTAGTTTATGCTTCTGCTGATGCTTTCCCTTGACCTGAGTTAAGAGAACTTCTCTGTAGACAATTCGCATCTGAATTGCTCCTAGATAACCTTCTAAGAGTTTTACCGCCATGGATACTTCCCACTTTGAGTTTGCCAGGGTCCGTTGATAGACAGGCTCATGGACTGACATTGAGTTTCAAAGCGTGATGAGGAGTCTTTGATTAGCTTTACTCTCGTTGAAACTCTATTGCTGTCCCAATCTTTGAAATAGGGATACAACCTCGGGGTAAAGCTGTCAACGTTTGAGAGCCACAAGCTCAATTCAAAGCATTGAATATGGCTTTTGCTTAAGTCTCCTGTTTTTTTACTGAACGCTCGAAATTAAATATCTGTCCTTTAGAATCGGATATTAATGATTTGCTCTTTGAAGTCAATTGGAAAAGATATCAACAAAAGGGCTCATAGAGTGTCTTGTGAGAGCAGCCGATAAAGATTTGATCAAATGAGTTGACCTAGAGTGTCAATTATGTTTAACACTTGACTGTGTCGATGCATCGTGACACTTCTTTCTCGTATCATTCTTAAGATCACAGAAGAAGGCAAAGATATGGTTAAAACCAAATCGTCAAGTCAGGGAAAGTCATCGTCTAAAACTAAGAGTAAAAATAAGAAAACATCTGTTGTGGCTTCTCAGACAGCCCGAAAAAAAAAGAATGAGGTTAGTTCTACTATGAAAGCTAAGGGTCATAGCCCTTCTTCTGCAGCTTTAAAAAAGGGCGATGCTCTAGTTGCTCGCGGTTATGTGGAATCCATTGAAACCGTATGCCGTGAGGTCGCTTGTGAAGGTTTGGCAACCGCAGCAGGGTATTGCAGGCTTCATTACATTAAGAATTGGAAGAAGATTAAGCGAAAAGAAGTTATTTTGCGTGAGAAAAAGCTCAATCAATATATTGAAGAGCTTATTGCAAAGTACCCAGAAAAGTATATCGAGGCCATTCGTCAAGATTTAGCAAGTGATAAGGACTTTGCAAAAGTAATCTATGATCTGGATCTCGATGAAGGCGTAGATGATTTTGAGATGGAGGGGGGCGACTCTGTCGATTCTCTTATTGATACGATCAAGCGCGATTTTGATGATGATTCAGATGCGTTCTAATTTTTCAAAGTCTATTTGAGTGCTTGAGCCGAGGGCTCGAGGCTAAAGATTGAATGATTTCAGTTTTGATCTAAAAATTTAATTCAAAAAAAAGAGGCCGAGTGACCTTCAGATTGAAGCGTGACTCGACCTTTTTATTTTAAGGTGCAAACTTAATTAGTTAAGAACGCGCTTAGGAGAGGTTTTCTTAAGCTGTGCCATTCTCTTCTTGAAAGAAGCTTCGCTCATCGCGATTTCTGGGTTCAAGGAGAAAATTCTGCAGAAAGTTAACCAAACAAATACGGATGGTTTTAGCTTTTCGTTCTCAATTTTAGAGAGAAGACCTTGGGTGATCTTAAGATCTTCACAAAGTCTTTGTTGGCTAATTTTCTTCGCTTTTCTCTCTGCGAACATGATGTTGCAAATACGGCGTGCAACTGCGGTTTCAGTTTCAAGTTTCATTTCAGTGCCTTTCTTATTTTATTTGTTTCTTAAATAGAAAATTCACTCGTCAGAGTTGAGCAATGGCGATCGACAAAGGTGAAGTGATTTAGTTAATGCTAGTTAAATCTTCTGCCCGAACTCTAATCGGAATAATTTAAGAAAGACTGTTTACTAACTAAACTTTCTATTGTAGTCAACAAAAAAGTAAAAAAAATCTTTCAAGAATCACTGAGCTTGGAATAATTCAGTGAGAATTATCAAGTGATGAATTCAAGCTATTTTTACCTAGTTTTTGCGCTGATTAATGTTTTTAGGTCCTGTTACAAAAAGATTTTCTGTCTCTTTTTGTTCATCATCTTCCCTATTTTTATACTCAGGATCGTGATCTTTGAGCCAATTTTCAGTCATTTCATCCATCTCGGGGTTGGATTTATCGAGTTTGACAAAAATCTTTCTTTTGTTGGAGTCGATTGCAGACCACTCAAATGGAGCATCTTCTAATGCTGAGAGTGACTCGTCTGCAAGTTTCTCAATTGTCTCAGGTTGTTCTGCATTGAGGAGGCTTGAGTAAATCAAAGCAATTGCATCAACGCATGCATCGAGTAAGTCTTGCACGGTGGGAGAGCTCGCCTTCGGATCAAAATCAGCACTTGCGTAAACGGTGTTGCCGGCAAGTTGGTTCTTGGTCAGGAGAGAGACTGTGAGAACAACTTCATCTGCGTAGACTTGTCCATGTGCTTCAAAGTAAGACTCAGGTAGGTACTTTTGATAAAGCTTCAAACCCTCGTCAAAGTGATTTGAAAATACATCATTGACCATTCGGAGGTAATCCACGGGAAGTGAACTGAATTTAGATTCAGAAGTAAGTCTGCGTTCCATCTTATATGATTCCTTTTGGAAGATGACTGAGTCGAGGAAGTTCTTCCAGTTTTACTTTGAGGTCTCTCATCTTGCTGCCGCGGTAGATGCTGAGAGTAACCATCTCAAGAGGCTTATGCTTAGCCAAGATTCTCTCTAATTCATAAGAGTCATTAACAGATTCATTCTCAACTTTGAAGATAATATCTCCCTCTTTTAATCCCGCAAGGTCCGCAGGTCCTCGATCAATTAAGTTGAAAACGAGTATGCCTCGGTCTGTGGATAAGCGGTAATAATGTTTCAATTGAGGCGTCATTCGCTCTGCCTGAATTCCTAACCACGGGCGAGGTACTCGGCCATAGCGTTTTAACGGAGTGATCAGCTCTTTAGCTTCATTAATCGGAATGGCAAATCCTAATCCACTGCTCTGACCTGTTTGAGAACGAATGGCTGAATTAATTCCAATCACCTGTCCACGATCATTAAAAAGTGGGCCACCACTGTTTCCGGGATTAATGGAAGCGTCTGTTTGAAGAAAGTTATCAAAGGGGCCTAGTCCAATTGTTCTATTTTTTGCACTAATAATCCCTCGAGTCACTGTATTTTGAAGACCAAATGGATTTCCTACAGCAACTACTGTCTCGCCAATTCTCACGAGTTCAGAGTTGCCCATTTCAACTGGGGTAATAGGTGAGGGTACTAAACCTTTGTCATTTCTGATTTGAATCAGTGCAAGATCCATTTTTTCATCTTTACCAATGATCTTAGCTTTAAATTTTCTCTGATCAGAAAGTGTAACCAGAACCTCAGATGCCTTTGCTACTACATGATGATTCGTCAAAATGTATCCATCTTGATCGATGATGAAGCCTGAACCCAATGAGGTGTGCTTGCGTTCTTGAGGGATTAAAAAAAGCTCAAAGAATTCATTCATTCCATACGCTGGTTCGTGCACGATAGTAGTTGAACTGATATTCACTACGCCAGGAGAAACTCGCTCCAGCATGTCGGGTAAACCCTCCACAGTACTTTCTTTAGCCCAACTCACGGTAGAGGCGTTGGGGAGTGAGATGACTAAAACAAAAGCAACTAAGATCTGAATGATACTCAAAAATCTATTTGGATTGATTTGAACTCTCTTCATATTTTCCTTTTTAAACCGAGCTTCTGAGTTCTGACAAGCCCTTATGCTACTAAGATACCCGGATTGAACACTAAAGTGCTGTTTTTTAAGCATATTTCAGATAGCCAGAAGCAAAAAGTGCGGCTACAGTGAGGGGGAAAAAGGAGAATCAATCTTATGCGTGAAGTATGGATTTTGAGTGTAGCTCGTACGGCAATTGGCAGTTTTCAAGGAACTCTCTCTGGGATTCCTGCAACTCAACTCGGGGCTTATGCGATGAGTGGCGCACTGAAGAAGGCAAATCTCAAGCCCTCTGATGTCTCCGAAGTGATTATGGGGAACGTCCTAACGGCTGGAGAAGGGCAAGCCCCAGCGCGTCAAGCAGCTATTCGTGCAGGCATCCCTCATGGAGTTCCTGCGCTTACCATTAATAAAGTGTGTGGAAGTGGGATGAAGGCAGTCATGTTAGGGGCACAATCCATGCTCTTAGGAGAGAGTGAGGTTGTAGTTGCTGGAGGTATGGAGAACATGAGTCAGGTTCCTTTTCTTCTGCCTCAGGCTCGTTCAGGCTATAAGATGGGTCATCAGTCTGTTCTTGATGCTATGATTCATGACGGACTTTGGGATCCCTATCAAGGCAAGCATATGGGAAACTTTGCAGAGCTTTGTGCACGAGAAAAACAGTTTTCACGTGAGGAGCAAGATCAATTTGCTACTGAAAGCTTTAAGCGTGCACAGGCTGCTCAAAAAGCAGGAAAGTTTCAGAATGAGATTGTCCCCATTGAAATTGAAGGAAAAAAAGGCGAAATCAATCGATTAGATACCGATGAGGGGCCATCTAAAGTTATTTTTGATAAAATCCCCACGCTCAAGCCTGTCTTTGACAAAGCAGGGACCGTCACCGCTGCCAATGCATCCACCATTAATGATGGTGCTGCAGCTCTTGTCTTAGTCTCCTCTGATTATGCTCGCGCTCATGGTTTAAAGCCCATTGCTCGTATTGTTTCTATCGGAGCTCATGCCATGGAGCCAGAATGGTTCACCGTGGCTCCAGCAAGCGCTATGAGAAAAGCTATGGCTAAAGCCAACTGGCAGGTCAAGGATGTGGATCTCTTTGAAGTGAATGAGGCATTTGCTGTAGTTGCCCTCGCTGCTCAAAAAGAGCTTTCTATTCCTTCAGATCGTTTCAATGTCTGGGGTGGAGCGGTCTCTCTTGGACATCCTATTGGTGCAAGTGGCGCGAGAATATTAGTAACCTTGGTTTCAGCGCTACAAGATAAGGGTATGAAAAAAGGAGTCGCTGGGATTTGTATTGGAGGGGGAGAGGCTACAGCTGTTTGTGTAGAGTTGATGAGTTAAGGAGGGGGTATGAAAAAAATCGTATCAAGTGCGCATGAGGCTGTTTCCGATATTTTTGATGGAGCAACTCTGGCGCTCGGTGGATTTGGTCTTTGTGGAATTCCTGAAAATTGCATCTCTGCTCTTGTCGATCGGGGAGTAAAAAACCTCACATGTGTTTCTAATAATGCAGGTGTGGATGAGTTCGGCATTGGACTGTTGTTACAGAGGCGGCAGGTGAAGAAAATGGTTTCAAGCTATGTGGGAGAGAACAAGCTTTTTGAAACGCTTGTTCTTTCTGGAGAGCTTGAAATTGAGTTAGTGCCACAGGGAACTCTGGCTGAGAGATTGCGAGCTGGGGGAGCTGGGATTCCCGCATTTTATACTCCAACTGGAGTGGGTACTATTGTGGCTGATGGAAAGGAGGTTCGGGAGTTTGAGGGTCGAAAATATGTCCTCGAGCGAGCCATTCGCGCTGATTTTGCAATAGTCAAAGCATGGCGAGGGGATGCTCTGGGAAATCTTGTGTTTCGCAAAACTGCGAGAAACTTCAATCCCATGATTGCCACAGTCGGCAGGGTGGCTATTGCTGAGGTGGAAGAGCTTGTTCCTGTAGGTTCAATAGATCCAGATCAGGTTCATGTCCCTGGGATTTATGTGAAGAGAATTTTTCAGGGGAAGAGCTACCAAAAGAGAATTGAAAAGAGGACGGTACGTCATGGCTGAATCTAAAGGATTAACGCGAGAGCAAATTGCCCAGCGTATTGCTCAAGAGTTGCGTGATGGGTACTACGTGAATTTGGGGATTGGGATTCCAACCCTAGTTGCTAATTACATTCCCAAAGGCGTAAGTGTAGTTTTACAGAGTGAGAATGGGATCCTGGGGGTAGGTCCTTATCCAACTGATTCAGAGGTGGATCCAGATTTGATTAATGCAGGTAAGGAAACAGTCACTGTTCTTCCAGGCGCTGCCTTTATGTCGAGTGCAGAGTCCTTTGCTATGATTCGAGGTGGGCATGTTGATCTCACTGTTTTAGGGGCTATGGAAGTCGATGAAGCTGGGAGTATTGCTAACTGGATGATTCCAGGTAAAATGGTCAAAGGCATGGGAGGGGCGATGGACTTGGTTGCAGGAGCACGCAATGTAATCGTTGCCATGCAACATGTTGCTAAGGATGGGTCCAGCAAGATTTTACCTCGTTGTACTTTGCCCCTGACGGGTGTTGGTGTAGTGAAGAAAATTGTATCAGAGTTTGCTGTGATTGATGTGACCCCTGAGGGCCTTGTTCTTCGAGAGCGAGCTCCCGGGGTGAGTGTTGATTTTATTCGAGCATCCACTGCTGCACGTTTAATTATCCCAGATCATGTGCCTGAGATGGTATTCTAGCTTATTATGCACCACAATTGTGGTGATCTAGCTCTAGATAAAAACAAGAAGAGGTTTTCAGGGTAAAAATCCTTAAAGCCTCTTCTCGTTTTCTAGAGTAGGATCAGATTCTGAATTCTTATTTAATACCTCGTAAAAATTTGGTCTTCGAGGCCGGAGATATAAGAGGTCTGCACGTCGTGCAGAGTGACTTCTGTTTTTTCTTGAAGCGATCGCTACTTCGAAATACTAAAATGACCCAATCGGTGAAAAACAGATCTTGGGTTCCAAGTCGTAAAATCATCTTGGCTTGGGTAAAATCTGAAAAGTAAAGATTTGAACCTTTGAGACTGTGAAAGTTAGTCTGCTTGAAAATTTTTTGCTATTAGGCTGTTCAAGCGAAAAAGACTAGGCTCGAGTCCAAGATTGAGTTTCTCAAAATAAATTGAGGCTAGCGAACGATAGTGGGCCATGACCATAATCGTATTACTCCTATGAGGTTGCATAGGGCGATTTGGGTGTGAATCGCTGAAGGTGGCGAAAGCCTCTGGAGGGAATCCTTGCCTGCATGAGTAGGTGCCGAAAGGCATCCTTTAGGACGGGGAGGGCATCAACATTGGTGAATTGGAGTAGAAGGGTAGAAGTTCTAATCTTATCTAGCTTCAGATGGGTCCAAACGTACGTGACGTCCTTGCTCTCCAGGAGCTCTCATTTCTTTTTCTTGAGGATTGAGTTGAGGGTCTACGGAGAGTCTCCAGTCAAAAACAAAACAATTGCCTTCGTAGTGCGCTCCTTGGCAATCGACGAAGTATTGAAGAATACCACCTTGCAGCTGGTAAACGTCCTTAAAGCCTTCTTGGATCATATACGCTGCAGCTTTTTCGCAGCGAATGCCGCCTGTACAGAAAGTAACAATGGTCTTATCTTTATGTTCCTCAAGAAGAGATTTTACAGCTTCTGGAAACTTTCTGAAGTGATCAATATTCAAATGTGTAACGTTATTAAATGTTCCTGCAACAATTTCGTAGGTATTTCTGGTGTCTAGGAGAACAATCTCTTTTTTTTCATCTAGCCAAGCCTTAAGTTGCTTAGCAGGAAGATATGGAGCAGTGAATTTTGCAGGTTCCACCCCAGGGATTCCAAATGCAATGATTTCTTTTTTGATCTTCACTAACATGCGTCTAAAAGGAGAAAAATTACAGGGATTTTCTTTGTACGGAGGATTTCCCATCTTGAGGTTATGGGTGATATAATGTTTAAATTCATTGAGTTGATCAATGGCGCCATAGAGAAAGCAGTTAATTCCTTCAGGCGCAATCAGTATAGTTCCTGTGAATTCCCATTCAGCGCATTTTTGCTTAAGCTCCTGGCGTAGTTCTGGGAGGTTCTCAAGTGGAGAAAAGTGATACATTGCAATCGTTTGAAATTTCATGGATCTCCCTTTTATAACTGATTGCTCAGAAGTTCAATCATAAGATCTGTAAGTATGAGAGGGATGATCTATCATGATTTTATTCTTTTTCACCTCCTCATATCGAAGTCCAGTTGAACTTTCAACATGGACCGGTTTTACCCGGCCAGGTCATAAGTATTGTGACTTAGTGCCGATCGAACGTTACACCGCTATGGCAGGGAGAGAAGGGCTGAAGGATCTTCCCCAGCAAAGTCTCATTGAATCTACTCATTACTTAGCTGACTTCGTGAAGCCCGCTTACGATCGTCTGAAATCAGAAATACTGAAACTCAAGGTTCTTCATGCCGATGAGACTCCGCACCGGATGTTGGAAGGGGACAAAACCTCGCAATGGTATCTGTGGGGATTCTCAGGCCCCCAGACAAGCTATTTCGAACATCACAATACGAGATCAGGAGATATTGCCTCAGATTTACTCAAGGAATCATCTTGTCTCTACTTAAGCAGCGATGTCTTCTCTAGCTATAGTAAAGCAGTTAGAATTACGAACGAGGCGCGCAAACAACAGGACAAAGCTCCCATCTCTCATGTTTACTGTAACGCCCACGCTCGGAGACGATTCCGTGAAGCCAAAGATAACTTCCCTGAAGAAGCGGAGTTCTTCATCAAACGATACCAGGAAATTTACCATCTAGAATCCGAAACGAAAGGACGACCACCTGATGTTAGGTTGGAGATCCGGAAAAAGATGGTAACAATCTTCGAAGAGATGAAGACTCATGCTGAGAACATCGTGATGAGCTATTGATTGAAAAGTCGAATCATTCGAGCGACTCACTATTTTTTAGGAAATTATGCTGAATTTAACCGATTTATTGAAAATGTAGATCTGCCCATAGATAACAATCCTTCTGAGAGACTCCTACGCAATGCCGTCGTTGGAAGAAAAACTTGGCATGGGACTCATTCGAAGCGCGGCGCTGAAACTACTTCGATATTGTTCTCACTGGTTGAATCTGCAAAACTAAACGGCATCAATCCCAGAAAGTACTTCAGAGCATTAGTGCAAGATCTTCACGCTGGAAAGACTGCTTTTACTCCAAAAGAGTTCAAAGAGGCCTTGTTGCATCGACTAAGAGCAGGTTCTCGGGGTATTCATTTGGTTCAGAATATTTACTTTGATCAAAACTTCAGCCCACTGGTTTTCAAACTTTCTTGAACGAAGGTGATCTCCTAATAATG
>Ga0255098_1000016_pt1 | contig 91022 bp, 87 predicted proteins | sample Colum_Atlam_RepC_2_FD_188440 | JGI IMG/M metagenome (GOLD analysis project Ga0255098, IMG submission 188440) | Freshwater microbial communities from Columbia River, Oregon, United States - Colum_Atlam_RepC_8d | ecosystem: Environmental > Aquatic > Freshwater > River | place: USA: Oregon... | reverse complement strand
TCTTGGTATACAACTATTGCCTAAAATATTGTAGCGTCTTCGAAGTTCTGCTTTTGTAAATAAACCCCTTTCAAATTCACTCACTACTTGCCGTTTAAATGCTTCACTATAAATTTTTGGAGTACTCTCAATTTTTGAAGTTTTCTTTTTTGTTGACATATTATGTAATATTTAGTCAACTTTTTTCAGGACAAGACAATAAACAAAAAAAGCCCAACATTTCTGCTGGACTTTTGCTCCCCCTATTGGAGAAAGTTACAATTTTGATGCGATGGCAATTTACTTAACTATCAGAAAAACAATGTTTTGAGTTAAAATAATTTGTTTATATTTGAAAAAATGAAAAAAACATAAAAATGAAAACCCGAAATTCACTAATAACAGCAATTGCAATCTTCGGATTTGCAACAATTACCATGGCTCAAAATGTTCGAGCTTGGGGTACTTATTACACAGGTACAGGACAAGTATGGCCGAACGGAGAAGATAGAGGGAGTTCTTGTATTACCGATGCCGCAGGCAATGTTTACATGGTTGGATTCACAAGTTCAAATTCAGATATAGCCACAACAGGAGCACATCAAACTGTACATGCAGGTGGTCCCATCACATTTGGTACGGGAGGTTATGATGCTTTTTTAGTAAAGTTTAATTCAAGTGGAGTTCGACAATGGGCTACTTATTACGGAGGGAGCGAAAATGATAAGGGAATTTCTTGCGCTCTTGACGCTTCAGACAATGTTTACATGATTGGAACTACAAGTTCCACATCAGGTATAGCCACGGCAGGAGCCGATGAAACTACAGTTAATGACGGCTTTTTAGTAAAGTTTAATTCAAGTGGAGTAAGGCAATGGGGCACTTATTTCGAAGGTACTGGTAATGCCTGCACTACAGATGCTTCCGGCAATATATACATAGTTGGATTAACAAATTCCACTTCAGGTATAGCCACAGCAGGGGCACATCAAACTGTAATGTCGGGCAGTGGTGACGCTTTTTTAGTAAAGTTTAATTCAAGCGGAGTAAAACAATGGGGTACTTATTTTGGAGGTTCTTATACTCTTGCTTCCGGAATGGAAACGGGATTATCCTGCGCGACCGATGCTTTGGGGAATGTTTATATGACGGGGCATACGCCCTCCACTTCCGACATTGCCACGGCAGGCGCTCATCAAACTATTTATGGCGGAAGTTCTACGGATGCATTTTTAGTAAAGTTTAACTCAAGTGGAGTAATACAATGGGGTACTTATTATGGCGGTGCAGGGGTAGATATAGGATATTCGTGCGCTACCGATGCATCTGGCAATATATATTTAGCTGGTGATACTCAACAAGAATTCTTGCCTGCATCATCGGGCATGACCACAATAGGAGCGCATCAAAGTGCTTATGGTGGTGGTTATAGTGACGGATTCTTAGTAAAGTTTGATTCTAACGGTCTAAGGCAATGGGGAACTTATTATGGCGGTAACTGGTTAGATGTTTCATTTTCATGCGCTACGGATGCATCAGGTAATGTTTTCATGTCGGGTGAGACACAATCTCCTAATGGTATAGCTACATCTGGAGCACATCAAACTACATTTGATGACGCGTTTTTAGTCAGTTTTAACTCAAGCGGAGTAAGACAAAGCGGTACCTATTGCGGTGGTATCAAAAATGTCTGCACTATCGATGCTTCAGGCAATGTTTACATGACGGGATATACACAATCTAATTCGGGTATAGCCACAGCAGGAGCGCATCAAACCGCTAATGGAAATAATGGTTACAACGATGCTTTCCTAATAAAATTTAATGGTTTAAGTTTGGGTATTAATGAAAATATAAATGATAAATTATTTACAATTTACCCTAACCCTGCTTTAAGTATTCTAAATATAAATACAGATTATCAACTTATCAATCAGCATTATACTATTATTGATGGTTTAGGAAGAGTTGTTTTAAATGGAAAACTAAACGAAGTTGATACAGCTATCAATGTAGAGCAACTATCTAAAGGTATTTATTATTTAAAGGTATCAGATAGAACCGCAAGTAAGTTTATTAAAGAATAAACACTAGAAATTTTATTAAAAATAAAAAGTCCAACATTTCTGCTGGACTTTTGCTCCCCCTCTTGGGCTCGAACCAAGGACCCTCTGATTAACAGTCAGATGCTCTAACCAACTGAGCTAAGGAGGAATAACCTCAAAGGTTTATATTGTGCTTAAAAGTTTGCTCCCCCTCTTGGGCTCGAACCAAGGACCCTCTGATTAACAGTCAGATGCTCTAACCAACTGAGCTAAGGAGGAAGTTGTATATCTTTTAAGCGAGTGCAAATATAAACTGATTTTTTGTTATCGCAAATTATTTTATTGAAAAAATTATAAAAGTTTATCTACTACTAATTGATAAATATCTTTTCCGAAAGTTAAAGCCATTAGTGTCAATAAGATAATCATTCCTGCCGTTTGAACATATCCTGCCGCTTTGTCGGATAATTTTTTACCTGTAATCATTTCAACAATTGTAAACAAAGCATGTCCGCCATCTAATCCTGGGATTGGTAATAAATTCATAAAAGCCAATCCGATTGAGAATAAAGCGGTGAAATTCCAAATAAATTCCCAATTCCAAGTATCTGGTAAACGACGTGCAATTCCAATTGGACTTTGAACATGTTTGTAAGCTTCTGTTTTTGGTCTTAATATTAATTTGAACTGTTTTACATTATAAACTAATAGCGACCAAGATTCTTTTACTGCCGCAGGAACTGCTTGACCAAACGATAATTGATTATTTACTTCATAATCTAACTTATCTAGAGCTTTGTTAATGAAACCTAATTTTCCTTCTTTATCTACTTTAGCTTTCAATTCAACCATTTGAGTTCCTCTCAAAACTGATAATGAAATGCTGTCATTTTTATGTTTAGAAATTCGTTCTTTAAACTCATCATAATAGGTAAATGCCGTTCCGTTTAAAGCTTTTATTTTATCCCCTTTTTTTAAACCTGCAACATCAGCAGCCGATTTTGGAACAACAGAATCTACTACAGTATTTGAAAAACGAGGCCCAACAAACTCTTTTCCTTCTTTACTAATGATTTCACCTTTCATTTCGTCAGTTAAAATCACCTCAACCTTTTCTCCATTTCGCTCAACTTCTACTTTATCGCCTAATAAAACATCTAAAGTCATTCGGTTAAAACTAGGTTGGTGTTTTCCATCAACTGAAATAATTTTATCTCCGTTTTTAAAACCTGCTTTCTGACCTACTTCGCCAAAAGCTAATCCGTTTTCTTGAATTTTTTCTGTTGAAATAAATTTTTGTCCTACGGTTGAGTACATAATTGTAAAAATCAACCAAGCCAAAATCACATTCACAATAATTCCACCCAACATAATAATTAAACGTTGCCAAGCTGGTTTAGAACGAAATTCCCATGGTTCTGCAGGTGCATTCATTTGTTCGGTATCCATGCTTTCATCAATCATCCCTGAGAGTTTTACATAACCGCCTAATGGCAACCATCCGATTCCCCATTCTGTTTCACCAATTTTCTTTTTTACCAAAGAAAAACCAGCATCCATAAACAAATAAAATTTCTCTACACGTACCTTAAACATCTTGGCTGTAATGTAGTGACCAAATTCGTGAAGAATAACTAAAACGGATAATATGAATAATATTTGTGCTACTTGAATCATTTTTATGCTTTTATTTAAAAGACAAAAGTAAGGTTTTCACCTTACTTTTCATCATATTTTTATAGTTGACCTATTTTTTTATAAAATTTTTATTAATTACACCTTCCGAAGTAGTAATTTTAAGCAAATGCAAACCTGCAGATAATTCAGCTACTGAAAAATCAATGGCATCTTTTTGTCCTACTAATTGTCCGAGTGTGTTATAAATTTGAACTTTATCTAATTGAAGAGTAGTTGGCATCATAATGTGTAATTCATTAGTAGTAGGATTTGGATAAATCGAAATAGTTTGCTCTAAATCAAAAGATTCATTTGCTAAAGTAGCCACGTTGTTTCTAGAAATAATGTGTTTGTTCGGATCAAAAGTCACACCGGTTAATACAAATGGAACCGGAACTATAAATTCTTGCCCGCTAAAAGTATGATTAACCACCACATCGCGTGTTAATCCTCCAGCACCTGACAATCTTATCTCCAAAGGCATTTCAAAAAACGAAACACTTGTATTTGATTGTGTTTGGCTAACTGTAATTTTTGTTTGACCTGCTCCCCAGTTTTGCGCATTAACAGTATATGTTGGATAACCTTGTCCGTAAATCCAATCGTCAAAAAACTCTGTTAAACTACTTCCATGTACAGTTTCTAATTGCGATTTTAGATCTGTAGTAACAGCATAGCCAAAAGCTAAATTAGGAGCGTTCAAATAATTTTGAAGTGCTTGAAAAAAATTAACATCACCCATTACCCAACGTAACATATGTGTCACCATGGAACCTTTGTTATATGATAATCTACTGCTAAATATTCTACCAACATTTAAAGCTTCTGAATCCGTCAAATAAACTGCGCCTCCAGTTTGTGAAGTTATATTTGATATTTTTCCGCTTTTCCAAGTAACAAAAGCTGCATCGCCATCTAATTCTTCAACCACAATTCCAGCACTGTATTCGGTTAATCCTTCATTTAACCATATATCGTTCCATGTTCCACAAGTAACTTTGTTACCAAACCATTGATGACCTAATTCGTGGGCAATTAAACTTCTACTATTCCAAGCTCCCATAGAAGTCATTGTAGTATGTTCCATTCCTCCTCCCCAGCCAAACTGAACGTGACCATATTGTTCATTTCGGTAGGGATAAGGTCCAAATTTTTGTTCAAAAAAATTCATTATAGGAATCGTAAGATCAATAAAACCTCTATTTGAAGCCGTATTACTCTCTGGATATAAATAATTATTTATTGGAAAAAATGGATTATCAACAGTGCCTAATCCTGCTTGAATGTTATAAGTAACATAATTTGTAACATTTAATGATATTAAATAAGCAGGTATTGGATAATTATGTTTAAAATGACGAGTTGTAGTACCTCCTGATGTTATGGAACTTTGAAGCAATCCATTTGAAACACCAATATAGGTATCAGGACAAGTAATATATATGTCAAAGCTATCTATTTTATCATTTAAATCTTGTTTACATGGCCACCAATCTCTTGCTCCAAAAGGCTCTGAAAGCGTAAAAATTACAGGTGTGCCACTATGCGTACCTCTTGTAAAAGCACCTTCTGCCTGCGGTGGTGACCCCGCATAAGTTATTACTACGGTTGCACTATTTCCTGTTGTTACTGTTGCTGGTAAATTAATATTTAACTCATAATTGCTTTGACTAAAAGTCAAGCTAGCACTATTCATTGTTACCGAACTTACTGTTAATTCAGTTGCCATATCAAATGTAACGGCATCAATATCGGATAGAGCCTTAAAAGTTGTTTTTACTATACCATTAATGTATGGATTGGTAACACTTGGATCAACTGAAAATCTCAATTCATGATAAGTAACATCGTAATTCAGAGTGTTAGGGTTCACTCTAAGATTTTGAATCGATGAAACTGATTTCATTTCCGCTTCAACCATTCTTTCAAATTCAGAATCACTAGTTTGGGCATAACCCATAATACCTATAAGTAGAATGAAGCTATAAGTAATTTTACGCATTTTAAATATGTAAGTTAATAATTTATTAATCGTATTTTTTTGTTCTAAAAATCAAAACAATAACGAATATACTAAAAATGTTTAATTTTAGTAAGTTTTCATAAAAATCTATTGTCATAAATAAACTTATTACCATTTTTGATTTTTATCAATTTTCTAATTTCAATTCCTTAAATTTGCATCTTTAAAATCCTATATATTATGTTACAGATAGCGTACATTAGAGAAAACAAAGACGAAGTAGTAAAACGATTAGCTAAGAAAAACTTAGATGCTAAAAGTGCTGTTGAAGAAGTAATTGCATTAGACGAAAAAAGAAGAGCAACTCAAGTTGAATTAGATACTATCAAATCCGAGTCGAACAAGCTATCCAAAGATATTGGCGATTTAATGAAAAGCGGCGAAAAAGCGAAAGCCGAAATCTTAAAAGAAAAATCAGTTCAACTTCGTGAAAAAGACAAAGAGCTTACTGAAGTATTGAATGGATACGCTTCTAAATTACAAGAAGAATTATACAAATTACCTAATTTACCAGCCGACATTGTCCCAGAAGGGAAAACTCCTGAAGAAAACCTAAACGTTTTTCAAGAAGGCGAAATTCCTAAATTACACGAAGGCGCTTTACCTCACTGGGAATTAGCAAAAAAATACGATTTAATTGATTTTGAATTAGGGGTTAAAATTACAGGAGCAGGTTTTCCAGTTTACAAAGGTAAATGTGCCAAATTACAACGTGCTTTAATCACTTATTTCTTAGACAAGAATACTGATGCGGGTTACTTAGAATACCAAGTGCCACATATGGTAAACGAAGCCTCTGGTTTTGGAACAGGTCAATTACCTGATAAAGAAGGTCAAATGTACCATGTAGGTGTGGATGATTTATATTTAATTCCAACAGCTGAAGTTCCAGTAACGAATATTTTTAGAGATGTTTTATTAAACGAAAATGATTTACCAGTTCTTTGCACAGGATATACACCATGTTTCCGTCGTGAAGCAGGTTCATATGGCGCACACGTTCGTGGATTAAATCGTTTACACCAATTTGATAAAGTAGAAATCGTTCGCATTGAACATCCAGATAATTCTTATAAAGCATTGGACGTGATGGTGGAACACGTAAAAGAAATTTTACAAGAATTAAAATTACCATATAGAATTCTAAGATTATGTGGTGGTGATATGAGTTTTGCTTCAGCTTTAACGTATGATTTCGAATTATATTCAACTGCTCAAGAACGTTGGTTGGAAATTAGTTCTGTTTCTAATTTTGAAACATTCCAAGCAAATCGCTTAAAATTACGTTTTAAAGACAAAGAAGGTAAAAACCAATTAGCACATACGTTAAATGGAAGTTCTTTAGCTTTGCCAAGAGTATTAGCTGGAATTTTAGAAAACTATCAAACACCGGAAGGTATCGTAGTCCCTGAAGTTTTAAGAAAGTACACTGGATTTGATATTATTTACTAAACGTTAATCTTTATTAAATAAAGTACTTATTTGACGCTAAAAAGTATTACTTTAGTAACTTATTAGTTTTTTTATGTTGCGAAAAATAGTTTTTTTTATGCTTTTTTTGTCGCCGTTTTGGGTTTCGGCACAAAACGAGCAATTGGCATTTAACTATATTGATGCTGGAGAATATGAAAAAGCAGTAACCATTCTTGAAGAAGTTTACTCAAAAAATAAACTTTTGCATTTGGATAAACTTTTATATTGCTATCAGCAATTAGAACAACACGACAAAGCTTTAAAATTTATAAATGAATTAAAGCCTAAAAACAACAACCCTACTCTTTTAGTAGAAGAAGGCTATATTTATCAATTACAAAAAAAACAGTCTGAAGCAGATAAAAAATACCAAGAAGCCCTTAATGAAATTGATAAAAATGCCAACTTTGCATACAATTTAGGAAGTATTTTTGAAAGAAAGGTACTGTTAGATTGGGCATTAAAAGCCTACGAAAAAGGACAAAAAGCTAATCCAAATCTAAACTTCGATTACCAAATTGCCATGATTCAAGGGCAATTAGGTAATTTAGAAGTCATGCTAAACAAATTATTAGATTACGGCTTCAATACGCCAGATGGCACATCAATGGTTCAAAATCAGTTGACTCGTTTTTTAATGGATGATACGGATGGTTCATTTGCAACTACAATTCGCAAAAACTTATTACTACGAACACAAAAATCACAAGATGTGTATTGGAACCAGTTTTTGAGTTGGTTTTTTGTACAACAAAAAGAATACGGAAAAGCCTTTATTCAAGAGAAAGCAGTTTATAAAAGAAATCCGGAAAGTTTTTACAACATTGTTACTTTGGGAAGTATGGCAATGGAAGAAAAACAATTTGATGACGCAAAACTTATTTTAGAATTTGTTTTGGAAAACACCCAGGATTTGGATTTACAAATGAAAGCGCATCACTATTTACTTTCAATGGAAATGGAATCGGCGACTTCAAAAGAATATCCTGCTATCGATTTGAAACTAGATGAATTATTGAAAAAATATGGAATTAGTCCACATTCATTAGATTTGCAAATTCTTTCGGCACACTTTAAAACATTTTATCTGAATCAATCGAAATTAGGAATTGAGTTATTACAAAACTCATTGAAACTTCCATTGAATACAAGAGAACAAGCTAAAGTTAAAATGGAATTGGCCGATATTATGGTGTATGACGAAAAATTCAACCAAGCCATTTTATATTACGCACAAGTAGAAGACAATTTGAAAAACGATGTTTTAGCGCATGAAGCCAGTTTAAAATTAGCCAAAGCGAACTTCTATAAAAAAGATTTTGATTGGACTTTACAACAAGTAAAAGTTTTGAAACAATCACCAAGTTTATTAATTGCAAATGATGCGGTAGAAATGTTTTTGCTAATACAAGACAATTCTGCAGAAGACAGTTTGCGAGTAGCACTTCAATCGTATGTAACGGCTGATTTGAAATTGTATCAGAATAAAAAAGAAGAAGCACTTCAACTATTTTTAACTATTTTACAAAAGCATAAAGGAGAAAGTATTGAAGAAGGAACTTTGTTTAAAGTAGGGAAAATTTATGAAGAAAAAGGAGATTTCAACAAAGCCTTAACGCATTATCAAAACATATTAGACAATCATAAAGACGGAATTTACAAAGATGAAGCCTTATACTTTTCGGCTGAAATTTACAGAAAACATCTTTTAGACAACGAAAAAGCAAAAGCATTATACGAAAAAGTAGTTTTAGAGCATCCCGATAGTTTGTATTATATTGAGAGCAGAAAGCAATATCGAACATTACGAGGCGATACTACGATTTAGAGTTTAACCACAAAGTGCACAAAGAAAGCACAAGGAGCACGAAGATTTTTTTTATTATTTCAATTTCTTAAATCTGTGTTCCAAATTTGATTTTTGAAATTGTACTTGAAATTTATTAAAATGATTATATACAACGTAACCATAAACGTAGACAACAGCATTCACCACGATTGGTTAAAATGGATGCAAAACAAACATATTAATGATGTTTTAGCAACAGGTTTGTTTACCAATGCTAAAATGGTGAAAGTTTTAGTTGAAGAAGAAATGGGAGGCACCACCTATGCAGTTCAATATTTTACAGATTCTAGAGCAAAGTTAGAAGATTATTACCAAAATCACGCCCCTAGATTGCGCCAAGAAGGTCTACAACTTTTTGCTGATAAAATGTTAGCTTTTAGAACCGAATTAGAAGTTATGGCTGAATTCTTCGGAGAAACAAATTAAAATGGAAAAAGTAAGCGCAAAAAAACACTTAGGACAACATTTCCTAAAAGACGAAAGTATCGCAAAAGACATTGCTAATTCACTTTCGCTAGAAGGCTATTCTAAAATTTTAGAAATTGGTCCAGGAATGGGTGTTTTGACCAAATATTTATTAGACAAACCAACCGAAACCTATGTAATTGAAATCGATAAAGAATCGGTAGAATATTTGGATGCTCACTTTCCAAAATTGGAAAATCATATCATTTCTAAAGATTTTTTAAAATACGATTTAAATGAAGTGTTCAACAAAGAACCTTTTGCGATTATTGGAAATTTTCCATACAATATTTCAACTCAAATTGTGTTTAAAACCTTAGAAATGCGCCATCAAATTCCTGAATTTGCCGGCATGTTTCAAAAGGAAGTTGCCCAACGTATTTGCGAGAAAAAAGGAAGCAAAGTATACGGAATTTTATCGGTTTTAACCCAAGCTTTTTATGAAGCGGAATATTTGTTTACGGTTCCACCCAATGTTTTTAATCCACCACCAAAAGTAGATTCAGGCGTGTTGCGATTAAAAAGAAAAGCAGATTATTCGTTGCCATGTGATGAAAAAATGTTCTTTAGAGTAGTAAAAACTGCTTTTCAACAAAGAAGAAAAACATTGCGAAATAGCTTAAAAACCTTCAATTTTTCTGATAATTTAAAATTAGACACTATCTTTGACCTCCGTCCGGAACAATTAACGGTGGAACAATTTATAGAAATTACCCAAAAAATAACAGCCGATGGAGTTTAAAATCAGCAGAGAGTTTCTATCTGAAATAGAACAACTTATAAGTGAAAACAAGTCTCAAGAATTACATTTACTTCTTGAGGATATTCACTTTGCTGATATTGCCGAAATCATGGAAGAACTCGATGATTATGGTGCTGGTTATATTTTTAATACCTTAGATTCTGAAAAAACAGCCGAGATTCTGTTAGAATTAGACGAAGAAGTTCGTGAAAAAATCTTAAAAAACCTTTCTCCAAAAGAAATTGCAGAAGAGCTTGACGAATTGAGTACGGATGACGCAGCTGATATTATTGCTGAATTACCGCAATATAAAAAAGAACAAGTAATTTCTGAATTAGAAGACGTTGAACACGCCAAAGACATTGTAGATTTATTACGCTATGATGAAGATTCTGCCGGTGGTTTAATGGGAAAAGAGATGGTGAAAGTGAACGAAAACTGGAATGTATTAACTTGTGTTAAAGAAATGCGCGCTCAGGCTGAAAATGTTGCAAAAGTGCATTCTATTTATGTGGTAGATGATGAAGGTCGTTTAAAAGGTCGTTTGTCTCTAAAAGACTTATTAACAACCTCAACCAAAACACATATTAGCGAAGTTTACATCAAAAAAGTGGATTATGTAAAAGTAGACACAAAAGATGTAGAGGTAGCGCGAATTATGCAAAAATATGACTTGGATGCTATTCCGGTTGTAGATGAATTAGGTCGCTTAGTGGGTCGAATTACTATTGACGATATTATTGATGTTATCAAGGAAGAAGCTGATAAAGATTACCAGTTAGCAGCGGGTATTTCACAAGACGTTGAAGCCGATGATAGTATTTTGGAATTGACAAAAGCACGTTTGCCTTGGTTGGTTTTAGCATTATTTGGAGGATTTATTTCGGTACACGTTTTAGGAATTTTTGAACCTGTAATGGACTTGCATCCCGAATTGTTTTTCTTTACTCCACTTATTGCCGCAATGGCAGGAAATGTAGGTGTTCAATCTTCAGCAATTATTGTACAAGGTTTAGCCAATAACACTATCATTGGTCCAGTTGTTGAACGTTTATTAAAAGAACTTTCATTAAGCTTATTGAATGGAGTAATTCTTTCTGTAATCTTATTGGCGGGCAGTTATTTTTTATTAGGCTACGAAATTCATGTGGGCTACACTGTTGCCATAGCGCTACTTTCAGTAATTATTATGGCGTCGTTAATTGGAACTTTCATTCCTATTCTCTTAAATAAATATGATGTTGACCCAGCATTAGCAACTGGTCCTTTTATCACTACAAGTAACGATATCTTAGGAATTTTGACCTATTTTACGATTGCTAAGATTATTTTAGGAATTTAATTTCACCTAATTCCCAACCTTTTTCTTTTTATTTCACTCTATATAAGAAACACTAAAGTTTATAGAGATGAAAAAAATACTTGTATTTACATTATTATGTTTTTCGGCAATAGGATTTGCTCAAAAACCAATTTTTACAACCGCTAAAATTAGAAGCGCAACTGTTTACAGCAATTCGGCTGAATTATTGCAATCGGCTTCGGTAACACTTCCTTCAGGAACCAGTGAAATTGTTATTAAAAACGTAGCGGACTACGTAAATGAGAATACCATTCAAATTGGCGCTCCAGCAAATGTTACCGTTTTATCAGTTCAGCTTGTTCGAGATTATAAAGAAAATTCAGAAACAACCGAACCCTTAAAACTAACCCCAATTCAACAAAAATTTTCAGACAGTATTAATTATTTTGAAAACGAAATTAATAAAATTACAATCGAAAAAAATGCTATTTCAAAAACAATTGAACTGCTCGATAAAAAAGAATTAGCAGGTACTACAAAACCCGAAATTACAATTAGTGAGTTTACAAAATTAATTGATTATTATAGAGTTAAACGAAATGAGTTTGGACAATCTATTCATACATTAAGTATTAAAGAAAAAAACTTTGAGAAAAAAATTCAGTTACTTCAAGAAAAATTAGCGTTAAAAAAAAATACTCCTACTGCAAAACCAGAATACAATTTGATACTTCAGGTGATGAATACAGTTGCTGGAACTATGACTTTAGATATAAATTATCTAACTAATGGTGCGTCATGGATTCCGTTTTATGACATGAGAGCCGACAATGTAAATGCACCAATCAATTTAATGTATAAAGCAAAAGTAACACAAAACACTGGTATCGATTGGAAAAATGTGAAACTAACTTTGTCTAGTGGTAATCCAAATCAAAACAACACAGCACCTATTTTACAAGCTTGGTTTTTGAGATATGGTTATCCAAGAACTTATAATAACAGTAATGTTGTTTATAATTCAATTCAAGGTCAAGTTTCAGGCGTAGCTTATAAAAAAGATAAAGCAGAAATGGATGAATCTTCTATTTCAAATTACACAACAATTAATGAAAACCAGCTAAATATTTCATTTGATATTGACATTCCGTATGATATTTTATCGAATGGTAAAGCGCACAGTGTTGCCTTAAAAGAATTGAAATTGCCAGCATCTTACAAATATTACGCCGTTCCAAAAGTGGAAAAAGAAGCATTTTTGTTAGCTGAGATTAGCGAATATTCTAAATTCAATTTATTATCTGGGGAATCAAATATTATTTTTGAAGGTATGTATGTAGGCAAAACCATGATTAATCCAAATCAAACATCTGACACGTTGAATTTGAGCATGGGAAGAGATAAAAAAATAGCCATTAAACGTGAGAAAATCGCAGATAAATCGGGAACTAAATTCTTATCGGGTTATAAAGAACAAACGTTTACCTATGATATTACCGTAAAAAACAACAAAAAAGAAGCGATTGAATTATTGTTAAAGGATCAATATCCAATTAGCACCGATAAAGAAATCATCATCGAATTGTTAGACAACGGAAAAGCAAAAGTAAATACAGAAACTGGAATTTTAACTTGGGATGTAAAACTTGGCGCAGGAGAAACCAAGAAATTTAGAATCAGTTATAAAATCAAATATCCGAAGGATAAGTTTATAGATAATTTGTAATCACTATCACTAATGGATAAAAGCGTAAAGAGTGTAAAAATTCTTTACGCTTTTTATTTAACTGTTCTAAATAACTGAAAATTAGACAAATTGATTTTTTTTATTAAATTTACGAAAAAAAATAACTGAAAATGAAAACACTCTTGTCATTTGGTTTGCTAATCGTGTCATTTTTTGTACAGGCTCAAACCATCGCTTTACAGTCTTTTGCAACAGGTTTTTCAGAGCCACTTGAGATAACTCATGCAGGAGATTCGCGCTTATTTGTAGTTCAAAAAGGTGGATTAATTAGAATAGTAAATGCTAATGGAAGTGTGAATGCAACTCCATTTTTAGACCTTTCTACTTTAGTTTCTACCAATAGCGAACGTGGATTACTTGGCCTAGCATTTCATCCTAACTATGCAACAAATGGATTTTTTTTTGTTAATTACTCCAATACAGCTGGAAATACAGTAATCGCAAAATATAGTGTTAGTGCAAATGCAAATATTGCCAACACAACAGGAACTATATTAATGACGATAAATCAACCTTATTCTAATCACAATGGTGGTAGCATAAAATTTGGCGGCGATGGTTATTTATACATTGCTATGGGCGATGGTGGCAGCAGTGGCGATCCTCAAGGTTATTCTCAAAATTTAAGTTTAACCAATATAAATGTTGTGTCAAATCCGTCTAGAATTTATTTAGGAAAAATGCTTCGTATTGATGTTAATACCACCGCACCAGGATTAAATTATGGATTTCCTTCTACAAATCCGTATGTTAACGAAGCTGGAAAACAAGAAATTTGGGCAATAGGTTTAAGAAATCCTTGGAAATTTTCGTTCAACAGATTAAATGGCGATTTATGGATTGCCGATGTGGGTCAAGGTTCTGTGGAAGAAATTGATAAAGTTGTAAACCCTTTGACAGCTGGATTAAATTTTGGTTGGAGATGTTATGAAGGGAATTCAACTTATAATATTACAGGTTGTGCACCTGCAAGCACAATGACTTTTCCGTTTGCACAATATGCGCGTTCTGGTGGTGCTTGCTCTGTAACAGGAGGCTATTTTTATACAGGTTCAATGTATCCAAATTTTCAAAACAAATACTTTTTTACAGATTATTGTGATGATAAAATTAGAATGGTCAACAGTGCTGGAGTTATTACAACTTCAACTTCTTTTTCAAATAATAACTTTGCTACTTTTGGAGAAGACATAAATGGTGAATTGTATGTTGCAGGAATTTCTTCTGGAACAATTTATAAAGTAATTGATTCATCTTTAAGCAGTTCTGATTTTGAAAATAATGGTTTTACGATATTTCCAAATCCAGCTAAAGAATTGTTTACTATAAAAAGTTCAACAGCTAATTTGGTGACAAAAACTTCTATTTTTGACATATCTGGAAAATTGCTTTTTACTAAAGAATTAAGCAACAATTCTGAAAACACAATTGAAACAACATTTTTGGCTAAAGGAATTTATTTAGTATCTGTAGAAACCTCTAATGGAACCAATTACTCGACAAAATTAATTGTGGAATAACTAAAGTTACACCTTTTTAAGGCGCTGGATTCGGAATTAATTCCTGAATACTCTCTATTTCAGCTACCATTTCGGCGGATAAAACAGTGTCAAAAGCTGCAATGTTTTCTTGTAACTGTTTCATGTTTGTAGCGCCAATAATTGTTGAAGTTACAAATTGTTGACGATGTACAAATGCAATTGCCATTTGCGTTAATGTCAAACCGTTAGCTTCGGCTAATTCTTTATATAATTTAGTAGCTTTAAAACAATTATCATTGATATATCGGGTGAAATTTCTAAACAAATCCAATCTCGAATTTTTTTCGATTCCATTCAAATGTTTCCCTGTTAAAAATCCGAAACCTAACGGAGAATATGCTAACAAACCTACATTTTCACGCATACCAATTTCTGACAATCCCACTTCATACAATCTATTCAATAACGAAAATGGGTTTTGAATCGTAGAAATTCTTGGTAAACCGTGTTTTTCACTTTCCATTAAAAAACGCATTACACCCCACGGATTTTCATTTGAAAGTCCAATATGTTTGATTTTTCCTTCTTTAATTAATCCGTCATAAACTGTTAGTACATCAAAAATATTGTCTTGCCATTTTGGGTCTAATTCCTGAACACCGCGTTTTTGAAACATATTCATCACGCGTTCTGGCCAATGCATTTGATATAAATCGATATAATCGGTTTGGAGATTTTTTAAACTCAATTCTACCGCTTCGAGAATACTTTTCTTAGAAAAATCTAATGGTTGACGAATGTACTCCATACCGCGATTTGGTCCCGCAATTTTAGTTGCTATAATTAATTTTTCTCGTTCAGAAGCACCAATTTTTTGAATCCAAGTTCCAATGTGACGTTCTGTACTTCCAAAAATTTGAGCGTTGCCGCCAATTGGGTACATTTCAGCCGTATCAATAAAATTGATTCCCTTCTCCATCGCATAATCCAATTGACTGTGCGCTTCACTTTCGGTATTTTGATTCCCAAAAGTCATGGTTCCTAAACAGATTTTACTGACTTTTAGTTCGGTATTGGGTAGTGTTGTGTAGTTCATTGCTGAATTTGAAAATTTAAAGTTCAAAGTTACAAAGTTTAAGCCAAAGAAAAAGGCTTGAATCTTCAACTCAAGCCTTTTTTATCAATCTTTTATGAAATGTTATAATTCATTCAACATTTTAGAAATTTCATCTAACTTAGGTGTTAAAATAATTTCTATTCTTCGGTTTTTTGCTTTTCCTTCAGCTGATTCATTACTCATTAAAGGCGCATATTCACCACGACCCGCAGCTGTTAAGTTTTCTTTTTTCACTTTAGCATTTGCAGATAAAATATTTACAATCGCAGTAGCACGTTTTGTAGATAAATCCCAGTTGTTTTCAACGCCACCACCAATTGTTCCTGTGATTTTATCATTATCGGTATGCCCTTCAATTAAAACTGAAATATCTGGATTATCGCCTAATACTTTCCCAACTAAATCCACTGCTTTTTTTCCTTCTGAACCCACTGTCCAACTTCCCGATTCAAAAAGCAATTTGTTCTCCATAGAAACATATACTTTTCCGTCTTTTTCAGTTACAGTTAACCCTTTACCTTCAAATGCTTTTAGTGATTTAGACAAAGTTTCTTTCAATTTTTTCATAGCTGCTTCTTTATCAGCCATCATTTTTTCTAATTCAGCTAAACGAGAAGAAGATGCTTCTAAATCTTTTTTCAATTTGTTCAAACGGTCTTGTTCAGCCGTTAATGCTTTTTGTTTGGCTTCAAGCTCAGCAAGCAATTGTCTGTTTTTGTTGATGTTTGCCTCTAAAGCATCGTTACTATCTTTTTCAAGTGCCGCATAAGAAGCTTTTAAATTGTCTAAATTCTTTTTTGTAGCAGCATAATCGGCAGCCAATTTATCGCGTTCAGCTTTTGTTTTGTCTAATTCTGATTGTAATTTATTTTTATCCGTTTCTAACTGATTTTTATCGGTTTTTAAAGTCGTGTTCTCATCAGATAAAGCGTTGTGTTCTTTCTTTAAATCAGCATATTTGTTTTCTAAATCTTGATAGATTTTTTTAGAAACACACGAAGTAGTTAAACTTAAAACTACGCAAGCAAGGGCAAATTTTCTAATCATTAGTATTATCGTTTTTGATTAATTGATTCTTATTTTATTTCTACTAAAACCGGACAATGGTCAGAGTGTTTGGCTTCGGGCAAAATCAAAGCTCTTTGAATTTTATCTTTCAAAGTTTCGGCTGCTAAACAATAATCGATTCTCCATCCTTTATTATTATTTCGAGCATTGGCTCTGTAACTCCACCAACTGTAATTGTGTGGTTCTTTGTTTAAATGACGAAACGTATCGATAAATCCACTTTTCATAAATCCATCTAACCAAGCGCGTTCTTCGGGTAAAAATCCAGAAACTTTTGCATTTCGAATTGGATCGTGAATATCAATAGCTTCGTGACAAATGTTATAATCACCACAAATTACCAAGTTTGGCACTTCTTTCTTTAACTCATCAATATACAAATGAAATTCTGACATGTATTGAAACTTATAATCTAACCTATCAATATTTGTACCAGAAGGTAAATATAGGCTCATTACAGAAAGTTCATCAAAATCGACACGTAAATTTCTTCCTTCAAAATCCATATGAGAAATTCCAGTTCCAAAAACCACCTTTTTAGGTTCGATTTTAGATAAAACCGCCACCCCACTATATCCTTTTTTTTCGGCTGGAAAATAATATTGGTACGGATAACCTGCGGCTTCAATTTCTAATTTTGGAATTTGATCTTCGGTAGCCTTAATTTCTTGAAGACAAATGACATCGGGATTTGCTTGTTGCAACCATTCTAAAAAACCTTTGGTAATGGCGGCACGAATTCCGTTTACGTTGTATGATATGATTTTCATTTACTACTGTAGCTTTTGACCAAATATAAGAAAAAGGTTTTAAAAAATAAAGATTAGAAATAAGTGATTTTATAATCTACTAAAAATCAAGTTACTAAAAATATAACAAAATAGCATTTTTTATTACAAGATGAAAAACGTTAAAAATTCAGCAAATTTCTTATCTTTGTTTCTTGCTTAAAAAACAAATAATAAATGGGTTTAGTTACTGCTAAAGAAGTTGCAAAAGCGATTAACGTTGATAAATACGGAATTTTCGGTACTTTTTCTGGCTGGCTATTAATGAAAGTGCTTAAAATTTCTGCACTTAATAAATTGTATGACCGACATAAACATTTAAAAGATGTGGAGTTTTTGAATGCAATTTTAGATGATTTGCAAATTAAGTTTGAAATTCCGGAAGAAGATTTAAAGCGATTACCAAAAGATGGCGCTTATATTACCATTTCTAATCATCCGCTTGGAGGCGTTGATGGTATTTTACTATTGAAATTAATGCTAGAAAAAGAGCCTAATTTTCGAATTATAGCTAATTTTTTATTGCATCGTATTGCGCCTTTAAAACCATTTATAATGCCTGTAAATCCTTTTGAAAATCACAAAGATGTGAAATCAAGTGTGATTGGCATTAAAGAAACTTTGCGTCATTTAAGCGACGGAAAACCTTTAGGAATGTTTCCTGCGGGAGAAGTTTCTACCTATAAAGATGGCAAATTAGTAGTTGACAAACCTTGGGAAGAAGGTGCTATTAAAGTAATTAGAAAAGCACAAGTTCCTGTTATACCTATTTATTTTCATGCTAAGAACAGTAGATTATTTTACTTCTTATCGAAAATTAATGACACTTTAAGAACCGCTAAGTTACCAAGTGAACTTCACACTCAAAAAGACCGAGTAATTAAAGTTCGTATTGGAAAACCAATTTCGGTTGCTGAACAAAATGAATATCAAGACATTGAAGCTTATGGTGAGTTTTTAAGAAAAAAAACATACATGCTTTCCAATGCCTTTGAAGAAGAAAGTAAAATTAATTTACCAAAATTAAGCTTACCAAAATCGCCTAAACAAATTGCAAAGCCAGCAAATCATGAACAGATTTTAGAAGAAATGGCTTTTCTGAAAAAAGGCGATTATCGTTTATTGCAAAGTAAAAACTACGAAGTTTTCTTTGTAACGGCTGATAAAATTCCGAACATCTTACACGAAATAGGTCGTTTACGTGAAATTACATTTAGAGAAGTAGGCGAAGGCACTAATGAATCATTAGATTTAGATCCATACGATAAATATTATCATCACATGTTTTTATGGGATGAAGATGCGCAATGCATTGCTGGAGCTTACCGTATGGGATTAGGTTCACATATTTATCCAAAACATGGAATCGATGGTTTCTATTTACATGAATTATTCCGTTTTGAACCAGAGTTATATGATATGATGAGTAAATCTATCGAAATGGGTAGAGCGTTCATTATCAAAGAATACCAACAAAAACCAATGCCTTTGTTCTTGTTATGGAAAGGAATCGTGCACACGACTTTACACTATCCAGAACATAAATACTTGATTGGTGGCGTGAGCATTAGTAATCAGTTTTCTGAGTTTTCTAAATCGTTAATGATTGAGTTCATGAAGTCGCATTATTACGACCCGTATATTGCGCAATATGTACATCCGAAGAAAGAATTTAAAGTAAAACTGAAAGACGCCGATAAAGATTTTGTTTTTAACGAAACCGAATCAGATTTGAATAAATTTGATAAGATAATCGACGAATTAGAACCAGGAACTTTGCGTTTACCGGTTTTAATTAAGAAATACATCAAACAAAACGCAAGAGTGGTTGCATTTAATGTAGATCCTCTATTTAATAATGCTGTTGATGGTTTAATGTATATTCGAATATCAGATATTCCTGAAAGCACCATGAAACCTGTTATGGAAGAGTTTCAATCAGAATTGGAAAGAAAAGATAAAGGCTAATCGATTGATTAGCCTTTTGTTATTTTTTATTTATTGTTTTGGATTATCTCCATAACTGTTAATCCCTGGGGTTCCTTCAGTACAAAATAGAACTAATAACCAAATTCCTCCTATTAAAGGAACAAAAGCTATTAGCATAAACCAACCGCTTTTATTAATATCATGCAGTCTTCTTACTCCGACAGCTAATCCTGGAATAAAAACAGCTAGCACATATAAAAGATATAACCATCCATATGGTAATGGATCAAAGTTTAATCCTATAACGCTATCTAAAATCATTGCTGAAATTGCAAAAACCATATTGAATAAAACAAAATACCAATACTCTGATCTTCTTGCTCTTCCATCAAAGTTTGCATAGTTTTCCAAAACTACTTTTTTGTACCATTGTAACATAATTATTATTTTTATTGGTTAGTATTTAACAATATTATTAAAAATTATTGAAATAAAAAAGTAATTTATTACGTAATTAATCTATACTATCTTTAAAATTCTCCCACCCTTCATTAGTTAAAATAGGTTTCGATATAATTTTTTTACCTTTCAAATAATTCAAAATGGTTTTGGCTCTCGCTTCTGATTCGGGATGAGTAGAAACCCAATAGGTGTATTTATGCAATTCGTTATCTAAAGAAAATTCATAAAGAAAATCAGCAAATGGTCTTGGATCAATATTAGCGTTAAGCATATATTTTACACTTTCCATATCCGCTTCAGATTCTAAACTTCTGTCGTAAGCGGATGATGTAAGTGTTTTTAAAATTTCACTTAAAACCGCACCATTTGAACCTGTAGTTACAGATAATAAAACCGAAAGACCAATTTCTTTCGATAGTTTTTTCATCACGTGATTACCTTCAATATGCGCAATTTCATGACCTAAAACACCTAACAGCGCTTGTTCATTTTTACATGCTTTAATTAAGCCCGTATAAACTACTAAATGATTGTCAGGCATTGCAAAAGCATTTACTTCATCTTTATCAATAATGTGAACTTTTAAGCTATCTCTTTCGATACCGTTTTCTTTGCAAATAGGCAATAACAAGGAATCCAACGTATTCACAATGGAATCATCAAAGATAACCGTTTCGGTCTCTTCGATTTCATTCCAAATAACTTCGCCAAGTGTTTTCTCAGTTCCTGTTTTAGCTTCTTTGACTCTAAAATGTTTCACAAAATCAATTTGCGACAACAGCATCCAAACACCAAAAAATAGTGCTACGATAACTAATCCTTTACTTAATACCTTCATTTGTTTTGCAAATTAAATTAGTAACATCTCCAAAAAAGAAGAATTCAGTGTGTTGTCCTTTTCTTACTTTAGTTGCGATAATTAAGGTTGAGAAGAACTCAATTAAGTTAAAAATCACTAAAGTAATAATGTAAGCAAAATAGTAATTGGTTGCTGTTTCATCATAAAACAAGACAGAAACTGTCCACCAAAAACCAGCACTATTAAAGAAAAACAAACCCAATTGTGAAACCAGCGCTTGTGTACAATGCCATTTCACAAAAGAAGTGCTTTTACGGTTTCCTAAATAAAAAAACACGCTTGCCATTAAATTTAAAATAGGCAATGGTAAACCTCCAATTACGGCTACTAACGACATCAAATAACTATTTGAAGCTCGTTCTAGCTCCGAATCATGGGGTTGATAATTAAATTTTGTAGTTGTAATCATAGATTTTTTTTAATGTTCCAAACCCAATTGGCAATTACTAAAACGATTAGTACCGTAGCAACTTTTCGTTTTCTGAGTATCGTTTCAATTTTTAAATAAGCGGTATAAAACGATTCCTTTTTTTGAATGAAATCATAACTAATCCAAACGGGAGCGACTAACATAATTAGTCCAACAAGTATGCCAAAAGGATTAATAAAAATAGCTGAAAGTAAATTTCCGTGTGAAAGTTGCATTACAGCACGTGTAGTTCCGCAAGACGGACAAGGAACAGTGGTTACTTTTTTGAACAAGCAAACGGTAAATTCTTGGTTTTGAATTTCGTGTTCGTGATGCAAAGAAAAAAGCAACCAACTATACCCTACAAAACAAGCGAATAAGATAAATAAATAAAGCTTGTTTTTATGCATTATTACATTAATGCTCTATTAAACATTTCCATATTTTTTTCACGAGTTGCACCCATAATTAAGAACCAATCTACAATTTTCCATACGATCAAACCTCCACATGTTAAAAGTTTACCAACTCCCATTCCTGTATCACCAATATAAAAACGATCAACTCCTAATTCACCTAAAAAAATTGATAAAAGCAATGCGGTAGTGGGCTCTTTGAATTGTAAAAATTGTAAACTTGGCCATTTATCATCATCTAATTGTAATAAACGTTCTCTAATTGCATTTAATTGATAACCTTCGAAATATTTGGCATTCGCCATCATGAACATGTCTACTTTTTGTGATTCCATTGTAAAATTGTTTGTTTTAGTTGTCTCCTACTCGTAAGGCTTTTCGGATGCGCCATGAAATGCTAATATAAAAAATATTTTCTGTATTAGTCGACAACTAAGTTAAATGTTACAAAATTATTGATAAATCTTACAAATTTTATCTACAATAACTTGGGCTAATTTCTCGTGACTTTCAAACGTCCAACCTGCGATATGTGGGGTTAACAATACATTTTCAGCATTTAATAAATATTCAAAAGCAGGAGGCTTTTCACCTTCAAATAAGGTTTCAAAAGATAATTTTTCGTATTCTAAAACATCTAATCCTGCCCCTAAAATTTTACCTGATTTTAAGCCTTCAACCAAATCAGTGGTCACGACTGAATTTCCTCGTGCAGTATTTATAAACCAAAATGGTTTTTTGAATTTATTAATAAAATCCGAATTAATCATTTTATCAGTTTCGGGTGTCCAAGGTGTGTGCAAACTTAAAACATCAGCTCTTTCTTGAAGTTCGGATAATGAAACTTGAGTTGCATTTTCATTTCCCATATTCGGTAAAATATCATGACATAAAACGGTTACATCAAATCCACGCAATTTTTTTGCGAATGATTTTCCCATGTTTCCATAACCTATTATTCCAACTGTTTTTCCTTCTAATTCATACCCACGATTATCTTCTCGCTTCCATTGCCCAGATTTCACTTCGTTATTGGCTTTGTTTAAATTATTGAAAAGTGACAATAACATTCCAATAGCGTGTTCTCCAACCGCATTGGCATTTCCTTCAGGAGCAGCAATTAAATGAATTCCTTTCGCAGTAGCGTAATCGCAATCAATGCTTTCTAAACCAGCCCCAACACGTGCTATAAATTGTAGGTTTATTGCTTTATCTAAAAAGGTTTTATCAATTTTAAAACGACTTCTAATAACAATGCCGTGGTAGTTTTCAATTTTAGCTTCAACTTCTTGTTTAGAGGAAGTGAAATCAGCTTCGTTATGAAAACCAGCTTTCTGAAGCTGTTCCCAAAGTAAGGGATGATTGCTGTCGATGTGCAGTATTTTGATGTGGGCTACATTCATGATTTACAATTGAAGTATAAAAGTACAAGAAATTATGATTCAAAAAAATGAGGCCATTAAGACCTCATAGTTTTTTAATTCAACCATAATTCTGGATTGAGATAAGTTGTATTTTGTAACACTGCAAATTTCATGGTGGTACTTCCTGAATTATCAGTGTGAATTGTTCCTAACTTTTGTTTAATATTGACCTTTTGACCTTTAACCACATTAACTGAAGATAGATTCATGTAAATGGTAATAAAATCTCCATGTCTCACATAGACCGCTTTCCAATTTCTATTGTTTTCATTTACTTGTATTTGAAATACTTCTCCAGCAAAAACAGCTCTTGCCGAAGAACCTTTCTCAGTAGAAATTTCAATACTACTATTGTGAACGGTTAAATTTTTATGAATAGGGTGTGGTTGATCACCATATTTTTGAAAAATGTTTCCTTTTTCTACTGGCCATGGCAATTTTCCTTTATTAGCTTTAAAATTATTTGATTCTATTTTCCCCTCAGGAGTTAACATGAATTTGGTTGATTCAGCAGTTCCTGCTTTTGGCGCTGGAGTACCTGCTTTAGCGGCATTTCGTTTATTAGCTGCAGCAATCTCAGCAGCAATAATTTGCTTGATTTTTCTTTCTAATTGTTTAGCTTCTTTTTGTTTTTTATCAATTTCAGCTGCTAATTTCTTTTTATCTTTTTGAATAGATTTAACTAAACGTTCTTGTTCTTGCTTTTCTTTCTCTAATTCTTGCTTTTCTTTTTCGGTTTGGGCTAAAACTATTTCTTTTTCTTTTTTACTTTCGCTTAAATGTACTTCTGCTTGAACTAATTTTTGCTGTTTCACTTTTATTTCTTCCCCTTGCATTTTTCTAAAACCAGCATATTGTTTCATATACTGAACGCGTTTGTATGCCTGAAGGAAATTTTCGGAAGATAAAACAAACATAATGCGACTTTGTTCGTTTCTGCTTTTGTATGATTTTACAATCATTTTTTCGTAATCCTCTTTTAAAACTTTTAATTCTCTATTTAACTTGTTCATTTCTAATTGCGTTAAATAAATTTCGTCGCTTAACAAGCGCGTTTGTTTTGCTGTTGTATTCAACAACTTTTGTCTTAATTGAATTAGATTTTTTTGCTGATCTATTTGTTTTAAAACCGATTTTTCTTTCTTTTTTTCAGCTTCTAATCGTGACTTGTTTTCTGAAATTTCTTTCAAAATTTGCGCCTTTCGTTCTTCTAACTTTTGTTGTTCAGAAGGTTGTGCAAAACACATTGAAGTAAAGAAAAAGAATACTATTATTTTAAAAAAATGATTCATGCAAGATAGATTTTTACAAAGGTAGTTTTTTTACGTAAATAAAAAATTAATTGATTTCTATAGCGGTATAACCACTAGGGATTGAAAAAGGATAACTCAATTTTTCATTAAATGTTGTTTGCTTATATTCAATATCAATTGTTACTTTATCTTTTTGTTCCGCTTTTATGTTAATTTCGTTTGGTAAATACATACTGCTATCTTCTTTATAAGATGGATAATAGATTTGTAAACTACGTTTTTTACTTTCTTGATTAATAGCTTCTTTTTTTAATAAGTAATTGGCGCCTTCAAAATAAAACTCTTTAGAAACATCTGAATTATTAGGTAACGACAATTTGAACATTTTCTCCACCACTTCAGAAATCCATTGGTCTTTTGTTAAATCATCAATAGCTTTTCCTAAAAATAAATTTTGCACCTTATTAAAATCTAATTCCGTTCCTAACCAATTGCTTAACAAACTGAAATCTCCTTCAAAATAAGTATTATTTATCTTTTCGTAATAGCTTACTTTTGTTGGAGTTATCATTGCTTTTGCCATTGGAATTCCTAAGAACTTTATGTTTATCCAAATGATTTCATCTTTTTTAATACGAATATCGGCATTCATAGAATGAGATTGCTTAGTGTCTTCGTATTTGGCGTTAGCTCTAATGTTTAATGTTGTAAAATTGTGTTGGTTCTGATAATGACCTTTAATTACTTTGGCTACTTTCGTATTATCATTAGCTGCTGCAGTAGCAACGGCTTGTTTGGATTTACATCCTACCAAAAAAACGATTAAAAAAGCTGATAGTATTGATTTCATTTATTTTTGTAATTGCTTTAATTTATTGGTATACATTTGTTTTGTAGCACTATCATTCAAATTTTCACAACTGATAATTAATTGTTTGTAAAAATTGGCTTCTAATATTTTGTTTTCAATTACAAAATCTAAGCCATTTTCTAAAATGTTTTTAGCTTTCTTGTATTCTTTTAGTTGATTGTATCCTAAACCTGAATAAAAATAAAAATCGGCTTGTGTTGGAAACGATTCTATGTAATCATCAGCTCTTCTTGTAACTAATTGATAATCTTGTTTTTGAATCAAAACTTCTAAATACAGTTCCATTGCATCTACATCCTCTGGATTCTTTTTAAGTCCTTTTTCAAAGTAGAAAGCTGTTTTATCCAAATCGTTCTTTTTCCAGAAAAATTTAGCAAGTTCTTTGGCTACATTGATTTCTCTATCGTTATCAAAATAAGGAATAGCTTTATCGATATCTTTTAAATACGATGGGTTTTTAACTGCAAAAATTAAAAATTCATTGAAAACACGGTGTTTGATTTTTAAATCAATAAAGTCATTTTCTAAAATTTTAAACAATGATTTTGAGGCATTTTCTCCATCATTATTATTCAAATGAAACTTTACTAAACTCACGTGCGCCCAATCAGAATTTGGAATTTCCTTTTCCAATTGTTTAGCAACTTCAAACGCTTTGTCTTCCTGATTGAAACTCGTATATAAAACAATCAAATCGATGTAATTTTGTTCCACTTTTGGATTCTTTTTAATCGCTTCTTCTAATTGCTCTTTTTGCGGTTTTGAATAAGTGTTTGATTCTTGAATCTTCAATTTATAGAATTCCATTGTGCTAGTCAACTTGGATTTAGACTCCATGTCTTTCAATAAATCCAATGCTTTACCATGTTGGTTGGTATTCATAAAAAGCGACACCAAATCCTCTTTCATGTTGGGATCAAATTCAATTAATTTTTCCACAATTGGAATCGATTTTTGATAATCTTTCGTTTGATAATACACATCATACAATCCGTTCCAATACCAACGTTGTTTGTTGTCTAACTCGACTGCTTTTTTGAAAGCACTTTCGGCATCAACATAATTTTTGAGACTTAAGTAATTCTTCCCTAATTCATATTGAAAAGCCGCATTTTTGGGTTCTTTTTCAATACATTTTTGAATCGACACAATAGCTTTATCGTAATTTTCGATGCCACGTTGTTTTACAGCTTCGTAAAAATTATTTTCCAATTGGTCTTCCACCAAAGCAATTGAATCTGGATTTTCTTGCGCAAACAAGTGATTCCCAAAACTGAAAAGCAGGAACGCAAATAAAACTATGTTTTTTTTGTTTATCATCTATTCTAAAACCGAATAATCTCCGATACTAATACTTGTAAAATTACCATCAAAACTCGCGTGATTTCCAATCATTGCGTTGTCTAATTTGGTGTTTTTGATATGAGCGTGTGTTTGAATCAAGCTGTTTTTTATAGTCGAATCGATTACGTGACATCCTTTCCCTAATGAAACATTTGGACCCACAGTTGCATTAATCAATACCACATCTTCACCTATGTAACATGGAGGAATTATTGTTGAATTTTCTAATTTTACATCATAATCTACTAAATGTTCTCCATCGTTATGTAAAAACCCTAGCATTCTTGTGTTCGTTTCAACAGTAACGTCTTTGTTTCCACAATCCATCCATTCGTCTACTTTTCCTGGAACAAATTTCATGCCTTTTGCCATCATTTGTTTGATACCATCATTTATTTGGTATTCGCCACCATGAATAATATTGTTATCTAAAACCGATTGCAATTCGTTTTTCAACACGGCAACATCTTTAAAATAGTAAATTCCAATAACCGCTAAATCCGAAACGAATTCTTTTGGTTTCTCCACCAATTCAATAATTTCTCCGTTTGCATTTAAGTTTACCACACCAAAAGCTTCGGGTTGATCTACTTGTTTTACCCAAATAACACTATCAGCTGAAGTATCCAAATCAAAATCCGCACGAATTAACGTATCGGCATAAGCGATAACCGCGGGGCCACTTAAAGAATCTTTGGCACACATAATGGCATGACCTGTTCCTAAAGCCTCGTTTTGATAATAAATGGTTCCTTTTGCGCCTAATTTATGAGCAATGGCAATTAAATCATCTTCCACTTTTTTACCAAAACTCTCATGAATAATAAACGCAACTTCGTCTATTGTCTGATTTAAAACGCCAGCAATATCTTCCACTAATCTGTGAACGATTGGTTTTCCAGCTACTGGGATTAATGGTTTTGGAATGGTTAATGTGTGTGGGCGAAGGCGTGAACCACGACCTGCCATTGGTACGATTATTTTCATATTTTATATTTTAAACGCAAAGTTCACAAAGGTTTTTCGCAAAGTTCGCTAAGATTATATTTTGATATTTTTTCTGAACACTTTATACTGAACACTGAACACTTATTTAACTCCCGTACTTCCAAAACCACCTTCTCCTCTTGAAGTTTCTGATAATTCATTTACTTCAAGCCATTCGGCTCTTTCGTGTTTGGCGATGATTAATTGGGCTATGCGTTCTCCATTTTCGATGACGAAATCTTCATTGGATAAATTTACTAAAATCACCCCAATTTCTCCACGGTAATCTGCATCAACTGTTCCTGGTGAATTTAAAACGGTGATTCCTTTTTTGGCTGCTAAACCGCTTCTTGGTCTCACTTGCGCTTCATAACCGATTGGTAATTCAATAAAAAGTCCCGTTTTTACAATGGTTCTTTCTAATGATTTCAATGTAATTGGTTCTTCTATATTGGCACGTAAATCCATTCCAGCAGAAGCGATAGTTTCGTAGTTTGGTAACTCGTGATTTGATTTATTGATGATTTTAATTTGCATTTTTAATTCTATTTTTTTTTGGAACACAGATTTTAGAAATTGGAGAAATCCTAACTAAATCTATAATTCAAAGTTATTATTTTCTTCTGATAATCGTTAAAATGGTTTCTTTTTCGTTTCGGTACACAAAGTAAGCAAAAAACAAGATACCTGCAATTCCGAATATATAGGTTTTTCTAAATATTTCAATGTAAAAAGACAATCCTGATAAAACTATTGCCAACCCTAAATAAGTAAAAATCGATTTCTTATCGTACGGAATAGGATATTTTTTTTGTCCCATATAGTACGAAATCAACATCATGGTTCCGTAAGCAAAAATGGTTGCAATTGCTGAACCCATGTAACTTATGATTGGAATTAAAAGTAAGTTTAAAACAAGTGTTACTATTGCTCCTACAATCGAAATATAAGCGCCAATTCGAGTTTTGTCGATTAACTTGTACCAAACGGATAGATTAGTGTAAATACCTAAAAAGAAATTCGCCAACACAATTAAAGGTACCACATCCATCGCATCCCAGTAAATAGCTTTTGGCACTAAAATCAATTTTAAAACATCCGCAAAAACGATAACGCCTAAGCAAATAAACGAACCGAAAATGACAAAATATTTGGTAATAGTCGCATACGTTTGCGGTGCGTTTTCATTATTGGCATGACTAAAGAAAAACGGTTCAATTCCTAAAGAATAAGCTGTGCGAAACAACACCATAAACATTCCGATTTTATAACAAGCGGAATAAGCTCCAATATCTGCCATATCTACATGCATCCAATCTAATAAGATTTTGTCGAAATGTTCATTGATGGCAAAGGCAATTCCGGCCACTAAAATGGGCAAACCATATTGCATCATTTTCTTCCATAAATCGGCATCGAATTGCCATTTTATTTTAAAATAATCAGGTAAAACGAATAATAGCGTGCATAAACTTGCTATTAAACTCGAGACAAAAATATAACCAATTTGGAAATCATCATGATAGATGGTTTGTATAAACAAATTAGAAGATTCACTTGCGATATCAGGTAGAAAAATCAAAAAGAAAACGTTGAATATCAAATTAATCAAAACATTTGAAATCTTAATTACGGCATATTTTATTGGACGACCTTCTGCTCTAATTTTAGAAAAAGGTATTATCGCTAAGGCATCAAAAGCTAAAATCCAAATGGCAAAAACAACATACTCGACATTAATTTTTGACCAATCCGCTAAGTTTTTTCGGAACAAAATAAACAATACCAAAAATCCTATTGTTGACCAAAAAAGAGAAATGGTTGATGTAGAAACCACTTTTCTTTTATCACTTTCCGAATTATAAAATCTAAAAAAAGCTGTTTCCATTCCGTAAGATAAAATGACGTTGAAGAACACCAAATAGGAAAAAATCACAGAAACCTCGCCCATTTTTTCCTTATCGGCAAGATAATAGACAAAAATTGGATTTAGAATAAAACTAATTATTCTAGGCAAAACTGTTGCTATGCCATAAATCGCGGTTTGTTTAAAAAGACTTTTATAAAGACTCATTTATAATTTTTAGAATAACAAATGTAATTAATTCTTTGGTTTTGCCGAAGGATAAAGTAACATTGGTCTTTCTTTTACTTCTTTAATAGTTTGACGGATTTCTTTGCCGCTTTTTAAAAAAATTAAGATAGCTTCATTTTCAGCCAATGTTAAGGCATTTTTTGGGCTAGTAATTATTTGGGAATCATCACCGTCAAATTTTTGTTGATTGCCAGACGTTTTAATCATTGCTTGAAAATGCAAATTATCTTGTTTTTCAAAAGGCACTTCGTATCCTCTAAAAATTACTTTTTTTAACTGAATTTCTTCACTTAATTCGGTTGTTAAATCAACATAAAAATTAATCCCACTTCCGCCACCTCGAACACCTGCAACCCAAGTTTCATATGAAGCCACAATCGCTGATTCTTTGATTATTTTTTCCTGACTTGAACAACTAGTAACTAAAATCAATAAGGCTAACAAAACATAATTTTTCATAATTACTATTTTAAATATTTCACAAAATGAAATCCTTTTGGCACAAAACCATGATTCATGTAGAATTTTTGGGCTCCAAAATTCGTCGTATACGCATCTAAGGCAATCATGTTACAATCTTCATCGATGGCTTTTTGATTGAGATATTCGGTCATGATGCTGCCAATTCCTTTGGAACGAAAATCTGCGTGCACCACCACATTATCTAATTCTAGATATTTACCGCACCACAATTTAGTTCCAATCCAAAATCCTGCTAAACCCATGGTGATTCCATTTTCTACTAAAATTAATTGTTTGTAATTGTGTGGAATCATTTTGTCTAACAAATCGCCATAAATATCAAGTGTATAATCGGGATATAATTGTTGGATGATGGATAATTGCTCCAACATCTCGGCTTTCGTTCCTAATTCAAGTAACTGTGGCATTTTATTTTTGTAATAGATTTTCGTTGAATAAGTCTAAAATTCTTCGGTATTCGTCAACCCAAGAATACGTTCTAGTAAACCCGTGGGCTTCTACTGGAAATACCGCTAGATCCCAGTCTTTTTTACCCAATTCGATAAATCGTTGCGTTAATCGCACAATGTCTTGGAATTGCACGTTGTCATCGACCATTCCGTGTAACATTAACAATTTGTCTTGTAAATTATTCGCGAAATAAATCGGAGAACTTTTTTTGTAAGCTTCAGGATCTGTTTCTGGAAAATTCAAAATGTTTGAGGTGTAACCGTGATTGTAATGCGCCCAATCGGTTACCGAACGCAAGGCAGCTCCTGCTTTGAATTCGCCTGGTTCAGTTAGCAAAGCCATCAATGTAATGAATCCACCATACGAACCGCCGTAAATTCCAACACGGTTGGCGTCAATTCCTGTTTTTTCTACTAAATATTTTTTTCCATCCAATTGATCCGATAAATCTTTTCCGCCCATGTGACGGTAAATTCCTGTTCTAAAATCGCGACCATAACCATCGCTGGCTCTGTAATCGATATCTAAAACCGTATAACCTAAATCGGTTAACATGTTGTGAAACATGAATTCTCTATGATACGTGCTCCAATAATTATGTGCGTTTTGCAAATATCCAGCACCGTGCACAAAAATGACTGCGGCTTTGTTCTTGTTTTCTACTTTTGGTTGGTACAAACGAGCGTAAACTGTCGTTCCATCTTCCGCTTTAAAAGTAATAACTTCTGGTGTTTTCCAATTGTATTTTTTGAATTCTGGCGTAGTTGAAAACGTAATTTGCTTCAAATCGGCATTCGGTTTGTTAGCTCCAACGTACAATTCCCAAGGATTGTTTTTATACGAATAGCGCACCAAAAGTGTTTGTTCGTCAGGAGATAATTCTACTTCGTAGTTACCATCATTCGTTAAAATTCCAGTCATTTTTTTAGACGCGATGTCTAATTTGTAAAAACTTCTGTTCCCTGGATGTGTTGTGGTGGTGGTGATGTAAAACGATTTGGTATCATTGGATAATTGAACATTTCGAACTTCCCAATTGCCTTTTGTTAGCGCTTCTTTTTTCTTGGTTTTTAAATTGTACGTGTACAAGTGTGAAAAACCAGTTGCTTCCGATTGAAAATAAAAAGTAGAATTATCGATAAACCCTAAAGTTCCGCTACTGAAACTATAGCCTGGAATTCCTGGACCGCCAATCCAAGCTTCGTCGTGTTGGTGATCTAATTCGGTGATTTTTCCTGAAACTAAATCCAATTGCACCATCCAACGGTGTTTGTTGTCTTGACTTCTGATTTCCAACACAACATTTGTTCCGTCTTTGCTATACACTGGACTTTGCATTACTATTGCTGTTTCGTAATCCGATTTATCTTTAAGATTATCGTAGTCTTGATAATATTTTGGGGCTTCTTTGAGGCCTGATAAATTAGAAAACGAAACGTAATACGTAGTATCTTTTTCTACATTGAAAATTCCGAATTTATGCTTACTGAAACCCTCTACCGAAACTTTTGCGCGTGCTTTTTTGCTTTGAGTAAATCCATCATCGCTGATGAAATGCTCTATATTGGTCGAAGCTTGCGTTGGATAATCTGAAGTTCGAAACGTCACAAATTTTCCATCAGGCGAAACTTTTACTTGTTCTAACGATGATTTATCATAGAAAATTTCTTTTGGAAATTTCTCTTTATTGGTTTTAGATTGCGCTTCATACCATTCATCTGCTTTTGCTTCATCACGAACAAATTGAAACAATTCTTTTTGTTGGTTTTTCAAGAACGAATCTTCTTCTTTTGATGATTTACTTTCTTTTCCTGATTTAAAATTAGTTAACTGAATGATGGTGAAATCTTTCAAATCCAATTGAAAAACATTTCTATTTTGTTGAAAAAAGAGAATTTCCGGATTGTTACTTCTTTGAACAGAAGCTATTCGGTCTGCTAATTGAATGACTTTTTTAGTCTTTTTTGTGGATTTGGTATACGAGTACAAAACACCTTGATTGGTATAATACACGACATCATACTCTTTTTGTGTTGCCATGAAATCCAAATCGTACATAGGATTTGAAGTCGTTACTTTTTGAGGCGATTTACTCGATTTGTTCCAAAAATACGTGCTGTTATCTACTTCATTATTCGGATTCCAATCAAATAAAACGGTTTGACCGTCGATTGACCAACGGTGATTATCAGGCTGGTGCCCGATGAATTCGTCACCTTTCATGATGTCTTCTAAACGAAGATTTTGAGCAGTACCAAAAAAGGTGAAAAGTAGTAAGAAGAAACAGCAATATTTTTTCATTGGAAAATAGTTTGTTACTTACAAATATACCAATAAAAGTAAATGAGGGAAAAAGGTTTTGTTAAATGAATATGCTGTGTGGTGTTTTTTTCTTTGTGGGCAAAGAATGCAATTACGCGAAGCGGGTTAGATTATTAATTTATTTTATATGTATCATAAAAAAATTTAATATTATTTTGTTTAACTTTTTTTAATTTTTATAAAACAAATTATTTAAGTTTGTTAAAAATATTAAATAAAAAAAAATATGAAAAACTTATTAAAAAAAATTACATTAGTTGTAATATGTTCTTTAGTATTGTCATGTGATAATGAGGACAACAATTCTCAACAAACAATTACTGAGATTGCAGTTGCTAATCCAAATTTATCAATTTTAGTTACTGCTCTTAATCGCACAAACCTTGCTACCACTTTAGATGGTAATGGGCAATTTACTGTTTTTGCTCCAACAAATGACGCGTTTAACACTTTTTTCGCTTCACTTGGAAGTGGAGTTAATGTTAATAATGTCAACGAAGATGTGCTCAAGGCAATTTTATTGAACCATGTTATAGGTTCAGAAATAATGAGTGCTGCAGTTCCTTCTGCAACTTATGCTTCTACATTATCACCAATAAATTCATCCGTAAATGCTCCAACAATAAGTATGTTTGTTCAAAAGTCTGGATCAAATGTTTTTATTAATGGAGGAACAGCAACTACTGGTGTAAAAGTTACTACACCTGATGTTGACGCAAGTAATGGTGTAATACATATCGTTAATGCGGTAATTCGTATTCCAACTGTAGTTGATCATGTTGTTGCTAACCCTGAATTTGATACACTTCAGGCAGTTGTAACGAGTACTAGTGGTACTTTCGGAAATCAAAGTGCCGTATTAAGTGCTCTATCAGGCCTAACTGCTAGTGCTCCAGCGACATTATTTGCTCCTAATAATGCAGCTTTTACTGCAGCTACTACTGGAACAGGATTTGCTGTAGGTGCAACGGCACAACAGGTTACAAAAGTATTACAATATCATGTGACAACTGCAGGAAATGTCCGTTCAAATCAATTGACAAATAACCAAGTTATTCCTATGATAACCAGTCCAGTCCAAAATACAACTGTAATTCTTGGTACAGGCATTGTAGACATAAGAGATACTTCTAATACTCTCTCTAGAGTATTCCAAGCTAACATTCAAGCATCAAATGGGGTAATTCATGGAGTCAATAAAGTATTACGTCCGGTATTCAATTAATATTATTATTTGACGTATACATTAAATAAAAATAAATTAAACACTTGCTATATTAAATTATGCAAGTGTTTTTTTTTTAGTTATTTTTAAAATACGACTAATGTGACCGAACATTAATTGTTAATTTCAGAGGAATAAAAAAACTACTCTTCTGAAATTTATAAAAAAAAGTCCCGAATAAATCGGGACTCTTTATAATATCTGAATTAAAATTAATTATTCAACGCCTCTGCTCCACCAACGATCTCAAGGATTTCATTTGTAATAGCTGCTTGACGCGCTTTGTTGTAGGTTAATTTTAATTGGTCTCTTAATTCTGTAGCGTTATCGGTTGCTTTATGCATTGCGGTCATACGTGCTCCGTGTTCTGCTGCAAATGAATCTCTAATTGATTTGTATAATTGTGTTTTTAATGATTTTGGAATCAAAGTCAACACAATTTCTTCTTTAGATGGTTCAAAAATATAATCAGAAGCTACTACTTCGCCACCCACAATTGGAGCTAAAGGTAAAAACTGTTGTGTTCTTACAATTTGAGTTGCAGCATTTTTAAATTCGTTGTAAACGATTTCTATTTTATCGTAATCACCTTTCACAAACTTATCCATTAATTGTTGTGCAATATCAGAAGCATTTTCGAAAGTTAATTTGTCAAAAATAACATTGTTAACTTCGATTACGTTGTTTGTTTTACGCAAAACATCGTTTCCTTTTTTACCAATAGCAAAAATATCTACTTGTTTTCCTGCATATGTATCAGCAACTGCTTTTGCTTGTTTAATTACATTCGTATTAAACGCACCACACAAACCTCTGTTTGAAGTAATTGCAACGATAAGCACTTTGTTTACTTCTCTTTGAGCTGTAAAAGCACCACCAACTTCTCCTTCAAGAGTTGCACTTAAGTTTTGTAATAGCTCAGTAAGTTTTTCTGCATACGGACGCATTGCTGTAATAGCATCTTGCGCTTTTTTTAATTTTGCAGCAGAAACCATTTTCATCGCCGATGTAATTTGCATCGTAGATGAAACAGAAGTAATCCTATTACGTATTTCCTTTAAGTTTGCCATGTTTTTATAGTAATTAGTAATTAGTGAATAGTAATTAGCTTTTTACTAATCACTATTCACTTTTCACTGAAAATTAATTATATTTTGCTGAAATTTCTTTCGCTACTTTTTCTAAAACATCAGTGATAGCGTCATCAAACTTACCTGCTTTAAGTGCGTCTAATGTATCTCTGTGTTTAGCGTTTAAGTATTCTAAGAAATCTTTTTCAAATTCTTTTACTTTTACAACTGGTACATTTCTTAACAAGTTTTTAGAACCTGCATAAATGATAGCCACCTGATCTTCTACTGTAAAAGGAGAGTTTAAACCTTGTTTTAAGATTTCAACGTTTCTTTTTCCTTTTTCAATAACGTTTAAAGTTACAGCATCTAAGTCAGAACCAAATTTCGCGAAAGCTTCTAATTCACGGAATTGCGCTTGGTCTAATTTTAAAGTACCTGCTACTTTTTTCATTGATTTAATTTGTGCATTACCTCCAACACGAGATACAGAAATACCTACGTTAATTGCAGGACGAACTCCAGAGTTGAATAAATCACCATCTAAGAAGATCTGTCCGTCAGTAATCGAAATTACGTTGGTTGGGATATATGCAGAAACGTCACCTGCTTGTGTTTCAATAATTGGTAACGCTGTTAACGAACCACCACCTTTAACGATTCCTTTCAAAGAATCTGGTAAATCGTTCATGTTTCTAGCGATTTCGTCGTTGTTAATTACTTTACAAGCTCTCTCTAATAAACGAGAGTGTAAGTAGAAAACGTCTCCAGGGTAAGCCTCACGTCCTGGTGGTCTTCTTAATAATAAAGATACCTCACGATACGCTACAGCTTGTTTAGATAAATCATCATAAACAATTAAAGCTGGACGACCAGAATCTCTAAAATACTCACCAATTGCAGCACCTGCCATAGGAGCATATACTTGCATTGGAGCTGGATCAGAAGCATTTGCAGCAACAATAACTGTATAAGCCATTGCGCCTTTTTCTTCTAACATTTTTGCGATTCCTGCTACAGTTGAAGCTTTTTGCCCAATTGCAACATATATACAGAATACAGGTTTTCCTGCATCGTAAAATTCTTTTTGATTTAAGATAGTATCAATACAAACTGTTGATTTACCAGTTTGACGGTCACCAATAACCAACTCACGTTGACCTCTACCCACTGGAATCATCGCATCAACTGCTTTTACTCCTGTTTGTAATGGCTCAGTTACTGGCTGACGGAAGATAACTCCAGGTGCTTTTCTTTCTAAAGGCATCTCAAATAACTCACCACCGATTGGACCTTTACCATCAATAGGTTCTCCTAACGTATTTACAACACGACCTACTACTTGTTCTCCTACTTTAAGAGAAGCAATACGTTGTGTTCTTTTTACTGTAGAACCTTCTTTGATTCCTGTTGATGGTCCTAAAAGTACCACCCCAACATTGTCTTCTTCTAAGTTCAATACGATAGCTTCTAATCCGTTTTCGAATTGTACTAACTCTCCGTATTGAGCGTTTGATAGTCCGTAAACACGAGCGATACCGTCTCCAACTTGAAGTACTGTTCCAACTTCTTCTAACGATGCACCAGATTCAAAACCTGATAATTGTTGTTTTAATATTGCTGAAATTTCAGCAGGTTTAATTTCCGCCATTTTGATATATCTTTAATGGTATATTAATTACTAAACTCTCTTTTTAAATTTTGCAGTCTGCTTGACACAGATGCATTGTATTGTTTGTCACCCATTCTTAAAATAAATCCTCCAATAATAGCTGGATCCACAATATTTTGAATGGTAATATTTTTATTTGAAAACGATGCGATTTTTTCCAACACTTTAGTTTCTAACTCAGGTGTAATTGGGAAAGCAGTTGTTACCAATGCAGTCTCAATTCCGTTAAGTTCGTCGTATAAAGCATTGAACTGTAAAGCAACATCATTTAATAATTCAAATCTTTTGTTTACTAAAAGCAATTGAAATAATCCTTTTGTCTCTTTTTGAGCAGAAACAAAAATTTCGTTTAAAGAAGAAAATTTAATTTCACCTTTAACAATTGGACTTTGCAAAAAGTCTTTTAACTCAGCACTTTCTTTAATTGCATTTGCAATTGAAGTCATATCTGAATTTACAGCTTGTGGGCTGTTATTAACTTGGGCAATGTCCAAAATGGCTTTAGCGTATCGAATTGCTGCTCTAGTTCCTGCCATGATATTAGTTTAATTTAGCGTCACCTAACATTTTCTCAACCAATTTAGTTTGAGCTTCTTTGTTAGATAATTCTCCTTTTAATAATGTCTCAGCAATTTCTAATGACAAAGAAGACACTTGATTTTTCAATTCTGCCATAGCTGCATTTTTCTCACTTTCGATTGAAGCTTTTGCCGATTCAATCATTTTTTCGCCTTGAGCTTGCGCTTCAGATTTAGCATCAGCAATCATTTTTTCTTTGATTTCTCTTGCTTCTTTCATCATCAAGTCTCTTTCAGCTCTTGCTTCAGCTAATAATTTTTCATTATCAGACTTCAAGTTCTGCATGTCTTTCTTAGCGTTTTCAGCTGCTAATAAAGCATTTTTTATTCCTTCTTCTCTATCGTTAACCGCATCAAGAATAGGTTTCCAAGCGAATTTTCTTAATAATAGAATCAATCCAACAAATATAAGTACTTGCCAAAAGAATAATCCAAATTCAAACTGATTTATTAATTTATCCATTATATGTGATTTTAAACTTTTTTGAAATGTTAAAACAATAGTTACAACCAACCGTTGCAACTATTGTTTTAGTTTTTAATTACGCAGCGAATAAAGCAGCGAAACCAATACCTTCAATTAACGCAGCAGCAATAAGCATAGCTGTTTGGATTTTTCCTGAAGCTTCTGGTTGGCGAGCGATAGCGTCCATTGCTGAACCACCAATTTTACCAATACCTAAACCTGCTCCGATTACAATTAATCCTGCTCCTACAATAGTTGGAATTTGCATAATATATATATTAAAAATTAAACATTCTTATTAATGATGTGCTTCTTCATGGTGATGCTCTTCGTTTGCTGAACCAAAATATAAGGCCGACAACATGGTGAAAATATACGCTTGTAAAAAAGCAACTAATATTTCAAGAATTGAAAGAACAAATGATAGTCCAAATGACAATGTACTTCCAATCCAACTTTTAAAAATAAACATTAAACCTATGATGCTCATTAATACGATGTGACCAGCAAAAATGTTGGCATACAAACGAATCATTAATGAAAAAGGTTTAATTATAACCCCTAATAATTCAATAGGCGCTAATACTAAACGCATTAATTTTGGCACTCCTGGCATCCAAAAAATGTGTCCCCAATAGTTTTTATTTGCGGTTAAATTCGTAATTAAAAACGTTAAAATTGCTAATGAAAAAGTAATGGTTAAGTTTCCGGTTACGTTAACTCCTAGTGGTGTTAAACCAAAAATATTTAAGAACAATATGAAGAAAAAGATGGTTAATAAATAACTCATGTATTTCTTATAATTTTTTTCTCCAATGTTTGGGATCGCAATCTCATCGCGAATATAAATTACTAATGGTTCAAAAATACGTGCTGCACCAGTTGCAATTCCACCATTCTTAGCATATGATTTAGCCAAACGAATGAAAACAAACAACATTAAAATTGCAGTAATGAATATGAAAAGCACATTTTTAGTAATTGAAAAATCAATAGGTCTTACATTAGAAGGGTGACCTGTTTTCTCATCTTCATGAATGGTTCCTTTTTCATCTGTTTTATATATTTTGCCATCATGATGGTTTAATACATAAAAGTTTCCGTTTGATTCGGCTACACTTTCACCGTGATGAAATTTTGAAGAAGAAAAAAACTGAAAACCATTATCCCATAAAATAATAGGTAATGGAAAACTTCCATAGTGCCTTCCTTCTTTATTATCCGAAAATAAATAAAAATCGTGAGCGTCTAAAACGTGATGTTTTGTAAAGGCTTTTACCTGGGATTTAATATCTGATAGTGCTGCATGACCATGTTCTTCTTCGTGAGCAACTTCTACTGTTTTTGTAGCTGCATGAGCCTCAACTTTAGTTGAATCATTTGTAGGATTTGCATTAGTAACAAACGGCATTAAAGCCATTGCTATTGCAAGTATAAACTGGAGTGGATTTTTTGAAATCAACATATCTTTCGTAAACTTAAACTTTAAGGTTTCTAAAATTTGATGCAAAGGTACATTTTTTCTTTATATTCCAAATTATATTATTGAGTTTTTTTGACTATTTTTTATTCAAAATTTTTGCAACTAAAATTGTTTCTATCAGAAGAAATAGAATAAAAATGATAAAAAAGTTAATTTTCTCAATTTTATTATCTTCAAGAGGAAGAATTTGCCTTACTAAAAAGAACGCAACCACCATTTTTATACTCGTTGCAATCATAAAAACCATACCTGTATTGTCGAATTTTTTTTCAGAAATTTTGGTAACTATTATTAAAATTACTGCCGAAAGCAAAAAAAATAACCCATAAAGTAGAGGAATTGAATAATAGAAATCTGCTTCTTTTCCGGTTATTAAATTGGTATTGAAAAGCAATACATGAATAATAAAAATAGGTAAAGCCACAAAAATTAGCTTTTTTAGGATTCCAATGCTATTTATCATTTTTATTCATTTGGTTTACTTGTCTAATTACATTATAAAGCCCAATGAAAACACCAATAATCGTTAGTACTTTTGTGTAACTATTGGTTGCATTTTTATAGGTTTCATCTAACCACTTACCAAAATAGGAGAACACAAAAATCACAATTCCCATTTGGATAGGAATATTAATTAAGGCTAGCCATTTATTGAATTGGTTTTTGTTGTTAGCCATTTCTTTTTGTTGCTTTATAAATTTCGCATCTCACAGCTCGCTTCAAATCGTGCGCCAGGCTCAACGGCTAATTTTCCAACGATTACTTCTCCAGTTATGTGTGCTTTCGATTTTACATTTAACATGCCTTCCGATTGTAATTTCCCAGAAAAAACACCTTCAACATCTATGCTTTTACAAATGATATCACCTATTACTTCTCCTGTAGGACCTATAACAATTTTACCTTCTGATGTAAAATTTCCAGTTAATTTCCCATCTAATCTAAAATCAGCTTGCGTTGTAATATTTCCTATAATAGTGGTTCCTTCAACAATTCTATTGGTTTTTCCTAATAAATGATCTTGATTTTTTACTTTTTCAAACATAATAGTAGGTATTTAATGTTTATTTATTTAACAAAATCCATTCTTCTAATTTCTTCTTCATTTGTATAATCTTGTAATCTTCGGTTGAAACAATATATACTTTATCTTTTACTTTGTAATTTTTATGCATTTGCAACACTGCTAATGCTGAAATTGCGGCGTCTTTGGTGTCGAAACCATGAATTACAATAAAATTATCCGTTAAAGTGTAAATATCTTCAGATGATTTTAAAGTTGCTGCATTCGTGTCTTTAATGTATTTTGCAATTTTATCAGAAAGGTTTTTAATCTCTTTATCGTAAGGGAATTTTTTAGGAAAAATGATTTTATAACTCGTAGGAGGCACTAAACCAAAATTTAGCGTTTCAATTACAGGGATTTCCATTTGAAGTGTTTTTTCAGCTTCTTTTCCTTCGTCAACATTAGGATAAGTTAGGGCAACATAGTTTAATGCTTTTTTGTATTCTTCTACCCCTTTTAATCGGGCTTGAATTTTAGCTTTTAACATTTCAAATTTAGGCAACGATTCTTCACCTGTGAATTTAAAGATTGCTTCATCAACCTCAACCAAAACTTCTCTAACTTGATTGTTTTCAAATCTTTTATACAAGGCATTGAAAACCAATTCTGGATTTTCAGCATCGGTGACTTCAACTTCTGGATTTTTTATAATTTGAGCATAACGACTGTCTGGATATTGAGACAAAATGCGTTGTTTCATATCAACAGCTTTTGATGGAGAAATCTGATGATAAATTTTAAATAGATTATACATTGCCGGAAGAACTAAACGTTCTTCGGGTTGGTTTTTCAGCAATTGTTCTAAACGAGACGCTGCCAATTCATTTTCCTTAAACTTTTCTTTGTAAATAAGCCCCAGTTGATAATAAGCAAAATTTCTATCTTTCGCCAAACTGTCTAAAAGTGTTTGATTGGTTGGAATTTTGGATAAATAAAATTCAATGTCATACTTGGGATTGATTTCTTTTATACTATCTAATTCATTTTGTTCAATATCTAAACTATCATTTTCTATTGTATTGGAATTACCTGTCGTAGTTGCAGAAAGTTTCCAATTATCGGCTAGTGAACGTTTCCCCCATCTGTCTTTAAATTCTTTTCTTCCGAATTCTACTGCAACAGGATTGTAAAAGTAAAAATTGTTTGATCCTTTGTCTGGATCTAAGCCACTAGGAGGCTTCATAGAACCAAATCCCATATTAATTTCCTGTAAATCTTTTTTTCCCGCAGTATTTAAATTACCAGAAGATGGGGTGTTGTTAGCATTTGCTTGAATATTCCCTTCTTTCTTGGCTTTTTCTGCAGCTAATTTGGATTTTATTTCGTCTTCAACTTTTAATTTTGAAATGTAACCTTCATAATACTTTTTCCTTTCTGGTTCGTTCATTGCTAGAACATTCAGAATACTATCGTTTTGTTGAGCTATAAACTCATACTTAATAACATCTTCTAAATTTGTTCTTTTTTTCTTGATTTTACGAAACTCTCTTGAACGATCATTCATGTTAACCAATGTGCTGTCGTAATAATTTCCTGCTTTTTTGTATTGGGCTTCTTTAAAATAAATTTCAGCAATATTTCGATAATTCGATGCTAGTAGATATTTATCTTGAGAACGAGATTTTATGGATTTATTATAGTACGTCTTAGCATTATCATTTAAACCCTTTTTTTCATAAAAAAGACCCATTTGATGATTCAATATGTCTAAATATTGTCTGTTTTCTCTGTCTTCTAAAAGTTTATGAAACTTTTCGGTAAAAACTAAAGTATCACCATTTTTATAATCAAATTGAAGTGCTTGTCTGGCGTGAGATTGAATTACATATCTACGAGGCGCTCTTCGGTTCATTTGAATTACTTCTTCAAAAGCTGCAAAGGCACTATCATTATACTGTAGTGTTTCATACAATTGACCTAAAATAAAAGTATATCTAGCTTTTTCATCAGAGTCGTTAGTTGTTTCTTTCGCTATTTTTAAAGCAGCAATTGCAGTATCTTTAACTTGAATGTTTATGTAAGCTTGCGCTAACATTGCATTGGCATCAGCTAAATCTTGACCTTGAATTTTATCGTCTTCTAAAAGTCTTTTTAAATTTTTTATTGCAACATCTTCATTATCTAAACGGATATTCACTTTTTCACGCCAAACCTTAGCATGATAAATTCTATCACTTAATGGATATTTATAAAGAATATAATTCAAAGCTTCCAAGGAAGGAATGAAACGATTTTCATAATATCGAGACTTAGCTAACAAAAGATACGCTTCATCCATTTGCGGATTTTTTTCTGTTCCGGCAATATTCATGGAATGCTTTTGAATAGCTTTAACTGCTTTTTCTTCCGCTCGAGTAAAATTTTGATTCTTTGGTTGATCTGGCAAAATTGATTCTTCTAAGCTAGAAGTTCGTTCCACCGGCAATACTTCCCAAAAGTTATCTTTATAGGTTAGTTTGAGCTCTTCAATCCCTTTATCTAAAGCAATATTGCCGTTATAAAGTACGTTGTATTCTGTAGTAACAGCGTGAAAATTACGGTTGATAAATTTATCCTTTTTGACAGAACAAGCTATCAAAAAAAAGAAAAAACCAACAACGGAAGTGTATTTAATTATAGTGCTTTTCAATGTAAAACGTTTTTGTACTTAAACTACTAAAATCACTTTTTAGTATGTATAGAATTGTAAAAATACGTTTCTTTTTTTGATGTGAAAAAAAATTGACAACTTTTTGTTAATCAAACACATTTTTTAGGTCTTTTATCACCTTAAAAGCAACATCTATTTGATCATCACTCACAATAATTGTAAATTCATTTGTTGTTGAAATTACTTCATGAATAATAATTCCTTCCCAAGCTAACTTTTGAAAAATATAATAATAAATTCCAGGTGTTGAAATATTTTCTTGGGGTAGTTTTACAGTGATTGAAGAAAGATTTTCAATTTTATGCGTTAACTTTTCATTTTTAAAAATAGCTTCTATAAGTAATTCTACAGATGTGCTAATAACAATATTGGTTTCGTTAACCCCACGAGACGATGTGTAAAAAAAATCTTGTTGCTTGTTGATTTCTGAAATTAATTTAGCTTGGTTTTCGAGTAGTGTATCAGAAATTACGTATGTAAAATCTGTAAGAGATGATCGAACTGTAATTTCACCGATATTTTTTAAAACTTTTGAAATTTTGTAGTTGATTTTGAAATCCAATTCTTCTGAAAGTCTTTTTAACGACATTACGACTGCGCCTTGCTTAACATCTTTACCTAAATGCGCTTCTAATTCTGGCATCATAATACGCGCCAAAGAAGTCAAATTAATAATTCCTTGAGAAAGGGAACTCAATAAAAAAGGCTTAGATTTGATATATTGTTCTACTACTGAAGATATTGTTTTCATTTTAAACTAATTGTGTTGTGTTGTTGGTGCAAAGATAAAAAACAATTTGTTATAAATATAACATTAAAAATAATAAAAAGCTTCTTCTATGTGTTCAATAACAAATTCAGTGTTTTCTTTTTGAATGGCAACAATATCAAAACGAACTTCTACTTCTAAATCATTTTGGATAACATATTCATTTATAGCTTTTACCAACAATTGGATTTTTTTAGGTTTTACAAATTCCTGCGGTAATCCAAAATCTATACTTGAACGTGTTTTTACTTCTACAACTGCTAAAATATTTTCTTTTTGAGCAATAATATCAATTTCGGCTTTGTTAAAAAACCAATTTGTTTCTAAAATAGTATAGCCGTTTTTTTCTAAGAAATCCACCGCTAATTCTTCTCCAAGTTTTCCTAATTCATTATGTTCGGCCATTTATTAAAGTATTCATGGTTCAGATTTTAGTATTTCGTTATTTGAAAGACAAAATCACATCTTTATCATTCACTTCAAAATCTACTTGTTTCCCTAAAATCAACGTTCGGTTATCCGTTTGATGTCCGGCTGGAAATTCGAAAGCAATTGGAATATTGTATTCTTTTGCAATTGCTGTAATAATTTGCACTTCATTTTGTCCAAACGGAATTTCGTTATCGTGCATGTCGGCCATACTTCCTATTATAATTCCCTTGACGTTTTCGAAATAACCGTTGCGTTTTAAATTGTACATCATCCTGTCTATGTGGTACAAATATTCGTCTAAATCTTCAATAAAAAGAATTTTCCCAATGGTATCAATCGAGGATTTTGAACCCAATAAACTATATAAAATCGAAATGTTTCCACCAACTAATTCTCCTGAAGCTTTTCCTTTTACATCGTATGGTTTTGATGGAACAGTATACGAAATAGCTTCTCCAAAAAGTGCTTTTCGCAACGTTTCTTTTACTTCTTCTGGTGCTTTTGGAACTGTAAATGGCATAATTGAATGGAAAGTCGCTACTCGTTCCACATTCAATTGACTGTGCAAAACAGTAACATCCGAAAAACCCATAATCCATTTCGGATGTTTTTTGAATTTGGTAAAATTTAATGAATCAATAATTCGAACCGTTCCATAACCACCACGAGCGCACCAAATGGCTTTGATATTGTCGTCGTCCATCATTTCTTGAAAATCAGCAATTCGATCGGCATCGGTTCCGCCAAGTTGGCAACTATCTAAACCTATGGTTCGGCCTAATTTGGCTTTCAATCCCCAAGATGCTAATAATTCAATAGCTGGTTTTGCATCTTCAGGGAAAAATTTACGTGCGGTACAAACAATAGCAACTGTGTCGCCTTTTTTAAGATAAGGTGGAATTTTCATTTTCTTTTGCGAATGAGAAAAGTTTGAAATTAAAATAAGTACTAAAATAAATCTATACATCGTCAGATTTTATTAACTCAAAAGTAAACAAAATCCAATTAAAATTCGGGATTTCATCACTAATCGATTATTTTTGTTTTAGTTTTTAATAAAATAATCTTTGCAATTCTAAAGTAACGTATCAGTTGTTCAAAATTTAACGCAAAGTTTAGAAGTTTTTCGCAAAGGAAAAAAAGGAAAAAAATGACCGAAAATGAAATCTCAAATAAAGTTATTGGAATTGCCATAGAAGTTCACAATGCATTAGGTCCTGGCTTACTTGAAAACACATATAAAGTATGTCTTTATTATAAACTTGTTCAAGCAGGATTTAAAGTTGAAAAAGAAAAATCAATTCCATTGATTTTCGAAGAAGTAAAACTAGATTGCGGTTACAGAATCGATTTACTTGTTGAAGACAAACTCGTTATAGAATTAAAAAGTGTTGAAGAACTTTCTGAACTTCATTTTGCACAAACTTTAACTTATTTAAGGCTTGGTAACTTCAAATTAGGCTTACTTTTAAACTTTAATTCCGTTCTTTTAAAAGAAGGTATCAGACGAGTTGTGAATAAATTATAATTTTCACGACATTTGCACTTTTAAAACTTAAAATTACTTTGCAAAGCTTTGCGAAAAACTTAGCGTCTTTGCGTTAAAATAAAAAATTATGTTAGAAAATCCGAAAAGATATACGATTACAGCGGCTTTACCTTATACAAATGGTCCTATTCACATCGGACATTTAGCAGGTGTTTATGTTCCTTCTGATATTTATGCAAGATATTTGCGTTTGCAAGGAAAAGATGTGGCTTTCATTTGTGGAAGCGACGAGCACGGTGTAGCAATTTCCATGAAAGCTAAAAAAGAAGGGACTACACCACAACAAGTAATTGATAAATACGACGGAATCATTCGTCAATCGTTTTTAGATTTCGGAATTTCGTTTGATAATTACTCGAGAACTTCTTCGGAGATTCATCATAAAACAGCTTCAGAATTTTTCAAAAAATTATACGACAATGGTGATTTCATTGAAGAAACAACCGAACAATTATACGATGCAAAAGCGGATCAATTTTTAGCAGATCGTTTCGTAACCGGAACTTGTCCAAAATGTGATAATCCAGAAGCTTACGGAGATCAATGTGAAAAATGTGGTTCGACTTTAAATGCAACCGATTTAATTAATCCGAAATCGACTATTACAGGAGAAACTCCAATTTTAAAATCAACGAAACACTGGTTTTTACCTTTAAATCGTTACGAATCGTTCTTAAGAGAATGGATTTTAGAAGGTCACAAAAACGATTGGAAACCAAATGTGTACGGACAAGTAAAATCTTGGGTTGATGGTGGTTTAGAACCAAGAGCCGTAACGCGTGATTTGGATTGGGGAATTGATGTTCCAGTTGAAGGTGCAGAAGGAAAAAAATTATACGTTTGGTTTGATGCGCCAATTGGTTACATTTCGTCAACCAAAGAATGGGCAGCTCGCGAAGGAAAAGATTGGGAACCGTATTGGAAAGATGCCGATACAAAATTGGTTCACTTCATTGGAAAAGATAATATCGTTTTCCATTGCATCATTTTCCCAGCGATGTTAAAAGCAGAAGGAAGCTACATTTTACCAGATAATGTTCCCGCAAACGAATTTTTAAATTTAGAAGGAAATAAGTTATCGACTTCTAAAAACTGGGCGGTTTGGTTACACGAATATTTACAAGATTTCCCAGAAAAACAAGATTCGTTGCGTTATGCGTTAACGGCAAATGCTCCAGAAACAAAAGATAACGACTTCACTTGGAAAGATTTTCAAGCAAGAAATAACAATGAATTAGCTGCTATTTTTGGAAATTTCATCAATCGTGTGGTGGTTTTAACTAATAAATATTACGACGGAATTGTTCCAGCTCCAAACGAATTTTCTGAAGTTGACGAACAAACCTTAGCCGAATTAAAAGCTTATCCAGCGGTAATTTCAAGTTCGATTGAGCGTTACCGATTTAGAGAAGCGTTAGGAGAATTGATGAACGTTGCTCGTTTAGGAAACAAATATTTAGCGGATGAAGAACCATGGAAAATGGTGAAAGAAAATCCGGCAAGAGTGCAAACACAAATGTATGTAGCATTGCAAATTGCTTCAGCTTTAGCGATTTTATCGGAACCATTTTTACCTTTTACAGCTAAAAAATTATCGAATATTTTAAAAATCGATGCGTTAGGTTGGAATGATGTAACGACTAAAACAGATTTATTGCCAGCAGGTCACCAAATTGGTCAAGCCGAAATTTTGTTTGCCCAAATTGAAGATGCCGAAATCCAAAAACAATTGGACAAATTAGAAGCAACTAAAACTGCCAACAAAGTGGAAAACGCAAAAGCAGAACCGCAAAAAGAAACAGCTTCCTTTGAAGACTTTGCAAAAATAGATTTACGAATTGGAACTATCATCGAAGCCGAAAAAATGCCAAAAGCCAACAAATTGTTAATTTTAAAAGTAGATACTGGAATTGATGTAAGAACCATCGTTTCTGGAATTGCAGAGCATTTTACACCGGAAGAAGTTATTGGAAAACGCGTAACCGTTTTAGTAAATCTAGCACCAAGAGCATTACGTGGTGTAGAAAGTGAAGGCATGTTATTGTTAACCAACAACGCAGAAGGAAAATTAGTTTTCGTAAATCCAGATGCGGAAGGTGTGATTAATGGTGCGATGATATCTTAGTTTGTAAAGACGAAGCATTGCTTCGTCTCTCTATTCGTCTCTCTATTATCATGAAAAAGTACAACAACAAATACCGAATAGAATCTGTAAGACTAAAAAATTGGGATTATAGAAATAACGGTGCTTACTTTATTACCATCAATACTGGAAATAGAAAACACTTTTTTGGAGAAATCATCAATAGCGAAATGCGACTATCACCAATCGGTGAATATGCCGAAAACTTTTGGATGGAAATACCAAATCACTTTCCTTTTGTAGAATTGGGTAACTTTGTTGTAATGCCAAATCATACACATGGTATATTGATAATCAACAACGTAAAATCGTTACAATGTAACGATATAGATAAATCGTTGCAGTGCAACGATTCTACAGGGAATCAATATTATTCGGATATATCACCAAAATCGGGATCTATATCTACAATTGTTCGGTCTTATAAATCTGCTGTTTCAAAACATGCTAGATTATTAAATACTGAATTTAATTGGCAACCTAAATTTCATGACCATATAATACGTAATTCGGAATCATTCGAACGTATTCAAAATTATATTGAAAACAATCCTTCTAACTGGAAAGAAGATAAATTTTATACAACATGATGAACCCAAAAATAATCGCTTTCGACGCAGACGACACTTTATGGCACAACGAACCTTATTTCGATGAGGCGCAAGAACGTTTTTGTGTTTTGTTTCAAGATTATGCTTCGAGTCAGGAAATTTTGGGATTGATTTTGAATCATCAAATTAAGAATTTACCGCTGTATGGTTTCGGAATCAAAGCATTTACCTTGTCAATGATTGAATCGGCTTTGGAATTGACCAATCATAAAATTTCGGGACAAAATATTGAAAAAGTGATTCAAATTGGAAAAGATTTACTGCAAAAACCAGTCGAATTGTTGCCCAACGTAGAATCCGTTTTGGAACAATTGAAAGGAAAATATAAATTAGTTGTCGCTACAAAAGGTGATTTAAAAGACCAACATAGAAAATTACACGATTCTGGAATTGGCGCTTACTTTCATCATATTGAAGTCATGAGCGACAAAGCAGAATTGGATTACGTAAAAATGTTAGGTCGATTAGATTGTAAAGCGCAAGATTTTCTAATGATTGGAAATTCATTAAAATCTGATGTTTTACCCGTTTTAAATATTGGCGGACACGCGATTCACATTCCGTATCATACCACTTGGGAATACGAGAAAATTGATTTTGAAATTGAACACGAAAATTTCGAATCGTTTACCAATATTACTGAGATTTTACCTTTATTAAAATGAAGCAAAAAATAGATATCTCTACTTGGAACCGAAAAGAACACTTTGAATTTTTCAATACTTTCGAAGAGCCTTTTTTTGGAATTACTTCACCAATCGATATGACTATTGCTTATGAAAAGGCGAAAGCTATGCAAATTCCGTTTTTTGTTTATTATTTACACAAAACGATTGCTGCCGTAAACCAAGTGGAAAATTTCAGGTATCGAATTGAAGAAAATGATGTGGTACTTTATGACGAAATTGACGCTTCATCAACCATTATGCGCGATGATAAAACATTTGGATTTTCGTTTATGAAATTTCATTCCGATATTCACGAATTTGCTAAAATTGTGCAAACGGAAATCGAAAGAATTCAAATTACACCTGGACTATTTACAAGAGAATTTTCCGAAAATATTATTCATTTTTCAGCCATTCCGTGGATTAATTTTACTGGATTAACACACTCTAGAAGTTATACTTTACCCGATAGTTGCCCAAAAGTTTCTTATGGCAAATTGATGACCGAAAACGGTAAAAAAACCATGGCAATGACGGTTTTGGCTCATCATGGTTTGGTAGACGGTTACCACATGGGATTATTTGTTGAAGAGTTGCAAAAATTGATGAATTCTTAATTTATGTAGGTCCAATTTACGCCATCACTAATTACAATAACCGTTCTAAGATTGCCCTCGTACATATACAAATTTGAACTCCCAACTGTAGAATTCTTAGGAAAAAACATTCCTGTATTTGTTGTTAACTGTGCTGTAACCGAATTTTGAATGTTTCTAATGATATAAACTCTGCCAGGAACTGAAACTGGATTGGGCAATTGAAATTTATCATCTGTTGCTAATGGTCGAACCGAAATATAAACTCCATCATTTATTAGAGCAGCTGTTCCGCTTCCTCCTGTATTTGTTCCATTTATAGATATTGTTTTAACTGATAAATTCCCATTAATATCCAAAGTACTTAATGGATTGGTAGTATTAATTCCCACTTGTGAAAAACTCAGGCTTGAAACCAATAAAAAAGCTAAAAAAATGGAAAAAGAATATATTTTTGACTTCATATTTATTAATTTGATAATTTAAATTTAATTTTTTGTTTTTTAATAAAAAAATTGAAGTCTAACGAAAACGTTATAGTGTTGATAAATTATTGATTTTTAATAAGAAAAGCGACTATAAAAAGTCGCTTTTCTTATTAAACTGCATTCAAAATTGCTAAAATATCTTCTCCGAATCGTTCCGATTTTTGTTTCCCAAAACCTTTGATTTGTTGTAATTCATCTAAGTTGCTTGGCTTGTACATCGCTAAATCGATTAATTCTGAATTGTGGCAAATCATGTATTTTTTCAGTTTCAAAGCTTCTGATTTTTCGTTTCTCCATTGAGTCAAATAACCGTAAAGTTGTTTGTCTTTTGGATTCAAATCTTCGTAAGACTTTCGTTCTAATCGTTCTGGTTTTTCTTGTTCTCCTGATTCGTAATGAACGATTACCGACCAATATGCTTCTTCACTTTCAACAAATTGTGTGCTCGATTTTTTAAACGTAATAGTATTCAAAAAAGCATTCAATTGTTGTTGATCGTATTCCAAAAATGCGTTATCCAATCGGATTGAAAATATTCTAACTTGCATAACATCCTTATTTACCGATTAACAAAATTTCATTCGCAATGACTTCGGTAACATAACGTTTATTTCCGTCTTTGTCGTCGTAACTTCTGTGAGTTAATTTACCTTCAATTCCAATTTCTTTACCTTTGGTTACAAAACGTTCGATGATGTCGGCTGTTTTGCCCCAAGCGGTTACTCGGTGCCATTGCGTTTGTTCTACTTTGTCACCGTTTTCACGATAATACACTTCGTTTGTTGCGATGTTGATGTTTGCTAATTTTTTTCCTCCTTCAAGGTTTTTGATTTCTGGTTCTTGACCAACGTGTCCGATTAATTGTACTGAGTTTTTCATGGCGTATAAATATTTAATGTTTGTGTTAATTGATTTTTTTGGAACACAGATTTAAGAAATTGAAATAATTTAAAAAATCTATCTATTGAACTTGTTTTTTGAAATTGAATTTGTTCTTGAACTTGATTACTTGCTTAATAAAACCAATTCATTCACAACTACTTCCGTGATGTAACGTTTGTTTCCGTCTTTATCTTCGTAACTTCTGTGGGTTAGTTTTCCTTCTATGGCAACATGACTTCCTTTGGTTAACAATTTTTCGATAATGTCTACTGTTTTTCCCCAAGCGGAAACGCGGTGCCATTCGGTTTGTTCTACTTTTTCGCCTTTGGCGTTTGTATAACTTTCATTTGTAGCGATCGTAAAGTTTGCTACTCTTCCAGATTCTAAGTTTTTGATTTCTGGTTCTTGACCTACATGTCCGATTAATTGTACTCTGTTCTTCATGGCGTTTAAATATTTAATGTTAATAATTATGTTACTTTTTAGTCTCAGTCGCAGTGTTCAGTCACAGGTGTTTAATTTTGTAATTTACAACCGAATTTTGTTGGATTTAGAATCATATAATTAATTATTTTACCAATTTCTTCGGACTTATTTAACATATCAATATATTGTTCCTTTGATAAATAATTACATTCTAAAGCAAAATCTAACCAAACTGAAGTTTCAGAATTTTCACCATCCGAATCTGTAAGCTTACTTATAAAATGATTTATATATCTTCTCTTTCTATAAGCTTCTGCAATGTTTGCACATACACTTCTTGATGACCTTCTAACTTGATCCGTTAATGCATATTTTTCTTCTTTTGGAAATGAATCAGATACTTTTTTTATTTCCATAGCTAATGAAAAAGCTTTTTTATATGCTAATAATTCTTTAAAATCCATTTATTAATATTTCTGAAAACTGTGACTGAAAACTGCGACTCATCACTCGTTTCATTTCGACAGTGCAAAGATGTGGCAAGAAAAAAACGTTATTCGGTAATTAGCTATTTAATATCGGTTGTAAATATTTGTAAGCGTTTGTAAATGGAAATTATTTTTGTATATTCGCTTTAACTATAAGACTTTACAGATGAAAAAATCACTCTTCCAAAAAAGTATTTATTTTTTACTTTTTATTTGTTCGTTTAGCACATTTGCACAAAACATACTGAATTACAATGATGAAAAAGGTTCCCCAAAAGCCACTTTACAAGATGTAAAATGGATTGTAGGGAATTGGACAGGCGAAGCTTTAGGCGGCATTTGTCAAGAAACTTGGAGCGAACCGATTGGAAATTCGATGATGTTTAGCTTCAAACTAGTAGTCGATGGAAAAGTCGCTTTCTATGAATTGGGACACATTATTGAAAAAGACAAAACGCTGTTGTTACAACTCAAACACTTTGATGGCGAATTGAAAGGTTGGGAAAAAGCGGAAGTAAGCGAGAATTTTAGATTAGTAAAAGTTACCCCAACGCATGTGTATTTCGACAAATTTACGTTTGAGAAAATTTCGGATAACGAAATTAATCTTTGCGTAGTTTTTGAAGAAAGTGGTAAAGAAATGAAGTTTAATTTTAAGAAGTAAAGATGAAATACATTATCATATTATTTTTATCAAGCTGTTTTATTCATTCTCAAAATGTGGCGGAACATTTCAAAACAAGACAATTTGAAGTGGCGATTTTTCCAGAATCTAGTGATGAAATAATGCCAAGAAAAAGATATACACAGACAAAAGAAGATATCATTAAAGCAGAAAACGCATTAAAATCAAAACTTAAAGCAGCCAATAAAAACTTTGAAAACCAATACAATTCACCCATTATACACAGAAATCTAAAAAAATACAAAAGACAATATTTTGGTTTCATAAACGATAAAGGAGAAAAAATCCTTTATATAAATTCACTTTGGGGGAAAAAAGAAGAAGAAACCAAATGGTTGCAACAAATAATAATGGTTTCAGATGGCGGAAGTCATTATTGGAACATTGAATATAATTTAAATACTGATGAGTTAATGAATTTATCAGTCAATGGTTCATCTTAAAAAAACTACTATGAGTAAAACCTGTTTAGAATGTGGCGATAAAATTATTGGTCGCGAAGACAAAAAGTTTTGTTCGGATGGCTGCCGCAATGCATACAACAACAAAATGAACAAAGATCAGAACAATCTGATGCGCAACATAAATAACAAATTGCGTAAAAATTACCGCATTTTGTGTGAACTCAACCCAGAAGACAAAGGAAAAACTACGAAAACCAAATTACTTAGCAAAGGTTTCGATTTTGAGTTTTTTACAAGTATGTTACAAACCAAAACGGGCAACACCTATTTCTTTTTGTACGACCAAGGCTATCGCGCTTTGGAAGATGATTTTTATATGTTGGTGAAGAAAGATAGTTAACTCACGTTTGTCATACTGAACTCGTTTCAGTATCTCAATTTTATAATTTAATAGTAAATCAGATGCTGAAACGAGTTCAGCATGACAGAAATAATGAATAAAAAAATATCGATACTCGGCTGTGGCTGGCTTGGTTTACCCTTAGCCAAATCATTGCTTGCAAAAGATTACGTAGTAAAAGGTTCTACGACTTCTGAGAGTAAATTAGAAGTGCTGAAAAATGCTGGGATTTCGCCTTTCCAAATTCAATTGGAGGAACATGAAATCATTGGAACTATTGAAAATTTTCTGGATGAAACCGATGTTTTATTGATTGATATTCCACCAGGATTGAGAAAAGTAACTTCAACTTCTAACGAAATGACATTCGTAAATAAAGTAAAAACATTGATTCCATTTATCGAAAAATCAAGGATTCAGAAAGTTATTTTTGTGAGTTCAACTTCGGTTTATGGTGATGGTTTTCCGATTGTTGAAATTACGGAAGAAACAAAACCAAATCCCGATACCGAAAGTGGGAAACAATTAGTTATTGCTGAAACCCTTTTACAATCGAATCAACATTTTAAAACTACCGTAATTCGTTTTGGTGGTTTGCTTGGCGATGACCGTCATCCTGTAAAATTTTTGGCAGGAAGAACGAATGTTGAAAATCCGGAAGCACCTGTGAATATGATTGAAAGAGAAGATTGTATTGGAATTATAGAAGAGATACTGAAACAAGTTCAGCATGACAATTGGGGCGAAACCTTTAACGCTGTCGCACCTCAGCATCCAACACGTAAAGCATATTATCACAAAAAAGCTGAAATATTCAATTTGCCATTGCCTACCTTTGCCGAAAATTCGGAATCGAAGGGTAAAATTATTTCTAGTAAAAAAGTGGAAACCATTTTAGGCTATTCGTTCCAAAAAGAAATTTAGTAATGGCGTATTTTAGCGTATTTCACAATTACATCCAACAAAAGAAAAATGCGATTAGTTTGCCCATTTTAGCACTAATTTGGATTAGCTTTTTTTGGGGAACCACTTGGATTGCTTCCAAAGAAGGTGTCAAGCACATGCCTCCGATGCAATTGGTAGCGCTTCGTCAACTTTTTGGTGGATTGTTGTATCTGCTGTACTTTTTAATCAAAAGACATCCTTGGCCAAACAAACGTCAATGGCGCACGATTTTAGTTTTAAGTGTTTTGAATTTCATGCTGAGTAACGGTTTGAGTACTTGGGGCGTGAAATACATTTCAAGTGGTTTAGGTGCGATTATTTGTTCTATATTTCCGCTTTGGATTGTAATCATCAGTTTGTTTCGCGGACAAAAAACATCTTGGAAAGCGGTTGTAGGAATGATTGTTGCTTTTGGTGGCATTTGCGTGATTTTCTACGATTACCTCAACGATTTCTTACGCCCTGAATTCCGATTTGGGATTTTACTTTCGGTAATTGCTACGTTTACTTGGGCGTTATCATCTCTATATATTAAAGAAAATAAGACCAATTTCAATCCGTATTTTAGTTTGGGATTGCAAATGTTGATTTCGAGTATTGTGATATCGAGCGTCATTGGATTTAATGGCACTTCGGTTCCGTTGACAGAAATTCCAGCAATTTCTTGGTGGTCGATTGCTTATTTGGTTATTGTAGGTTCGGTTTTGACGTTTATTGCTTTTATTTATGCGTTGGAAAACTTACCAACAGAAATTAGTAGTTTGTATGCATACATTAATCCGATGGTAGCGTTGTTTTTTGGCTATTTGTTGTTTAATGAACCATTAACTCCTGCAATTGTCATTGGCGGAACAATAACCATTATTGGACTTTATTTAGTGAATCGAGCGATTAAGAAAAAATAGTTTTTAGCCACAGATTAAAGGATTTTTACAGATTGTAATCCTTCTAATCTTTTATAATCCTTGTCGATAATCTTTACTATTTTATCAAACAAAAAAATCCCAACTGAAATAGATGGGATTTGATTTTATTTTGAATTTGATTACCAAATTTTCACTCGTTTCTCAAAAGGTAAATACATACCGTTGTGTGGTAAAATATTGAACGCTTTATAGAACGCTTCCACATTTTGTAACGGCACGTAAGCACGATACATTCCTGGTGAATGCGAATCGGTTTTAACTTGATTTTTGATGGCTTCATCTCTCATTTTACTTCTCCAAATAGTTGCCCAAGAAATGAAGAAACGTTGTTCAGCTGTAAATCCGTCGATTAAACCTGGTTTTCCGTTTGCTTTCAAATAGATTTGTAAACCATCATAAGCAGCGTTAACGCCACCTAAATCTCCAATGTTTTCACCTAAAGTGAATTTTCCATCTACAAAAATTCCTGGTAATGGTTCTAAAGCTGAATATTGGTCGGCCAAAGCACTTCCTAATGTTGTGAATTGTTTCAAATCGTCTTCGCTCCACCAATTCACTAAATTTCCATCTGCATTGTATCTTGAACCTGAATCGTCAAATCCGTGTGAAATTTCATGACCAATTACAGCGCCAATTCCGCCATAATTAACTGCTTCATCGGCTCTATAATCATAAAATGGTGGTTGCAAAATAGCTGCTGGAAAAACAATTTCGTTGTTGGTTGGACTGAAATATGCATTTACTGTTTGTGGCGACATTCCCCATTCTTCTTTATCAACTGGTTTGCCTAATTTTTCGATATTTTTCTTGTGACTCCATCTTGCGTACATTCTTGAATTATCAAAATACGTTCCGCCTTGTTCTGGAGATTTTACTTGTAATTCCGAATAGTCTTTCCATTTGTCAGGATATCCAATTTTTACTCGGAATTTATTCAATTTGATTTTTGCATTTTCCTTCGTAGCTTTTGTCATCCAAGGTAAATTATTGATACGATTATCGAAAGCTTTCATTACGTTAGTAATCATCGCTTGTGCTTTTTCTTTCGCTTCAGGTGGGAATTTTTTTGCTACGTACAATTTACCTAATGCTTCGCCTAATCTTCCATTAACAGTTGCTAAAGCTCTTTCTTCTGCTGGACGTTGTTTTACAGCTCCTGTTAAGGTTTTTCCATAAAACTCAAAATTTGCATTTTCGATTTCGGTTGATAATAAACCTGCCGAACCTCTTAATGCTGTCCAACGCATATACGCTTTCCAATCTTCTACTTGGTTGTCTTTTAAAATAGTTTCAACTGTTTGTAAATATTTGGGTTGCGAAACTACTAAAGAATCTACTTTACCCATTCCAACGGTTTGAAAATAAGCATCCCATTTAACGGTTGGCGCTAATTTTTGTAAATCAGCAAAAGACATTGGATTGTATGTATTTCTTCTGTCTCTTCTTTGAACACGGTCTAAAGTTGCAGTTGACATTTTAGTTTCTAAAGCTAGGATTTTCTTAGCATTAACGTTAGCAACATCTTCAGATTCACCAATGAATTTTAACATTCTTGCTATGTGAGTCAGGTATTTTTCGCGCTTTTCTTTATTGTCAGGCGCATCAGAAACGTAGTAATCTCTATCGGGTAAACCAAGGCTTCCGGTTCCAACATAGACTACGTTTTTGTTACTGTTTTTAGCATCGGCACCTATGTAGCTTCCAAAGAATCCTAATCCCATTTCTGGTTCCATTTCGGCCAATAAAGCAACTAATTGATCTGCGTTTTGAACACTATTAATTTTAGCCAAATAAGGTTTTAATGGATCAATTCCTGCTTTATTTCTACTTACCGTGTCTAACACTGTTTTGTACAAATTAATAGCTTTTGCTTGATCAGAATTTGGATCGATAGACTTGTCTTTGATGGCTTCTTTCAAAATAGCCATTACATCGTCATCGGTGTTTTTACGCAATTCATCAAAACTTCCCCAACGGGTTCTATCGGCAGGGATTTCGGTTTTATCCAACCAAGTTCCATTTACATAACGATTGAAATCATCGGCTGGATTTGTAGATTTATCCATATAACCAACATTGATTCCTACGGATACTTTTTTTGCTGTTGCTTCTTGTGATGATTTACAAGAAGATAGCAAAACTGTTAAAAAAAGTAAGCCGAAACTTCCTTTTAAGATAAATTTATTCATAGTTATTCTTTAATAATTCGTTTAACTGTTGATTGATTATTTGCTGAAATTTTAACGAAATAAATTCCTTGTGAAATAGAAGATAAATTTATTTGAATTTCAGAATTTGATACTGCAAAATCTTTTTTAGTCCATATCACTTTACCTGTTAAATCGTAAACTTGAATTTCTGTTATTTCATTATCTCCTGAAACTAGATTGAAAATTCCGTTTGATGGATTTGGATACAATACAATATTTTGTAATTCAAAATTTTGACCTGACAAAGTTCCATTAATTAAAAAATCATCAACATTAACACCCAAGTCATTTACAGATTGATCCGAATGAAATACTATTCTAAAGATTATATTTGTTTCAGAATTTAATGCATTTAAAGGATATGTATAAGTTGTTAAAGTTGCATTTAATCCTGTCCATTGTGCACCTGGACAATTATAACAATCTGTTCCTGTAGTTGCCGGTGTTCTGTTGCTATTGTACCATGTTGGACCCATTTCTCCTAAAACAGACCAAGTAGTTCCAAAATTTGTTGAATATTCTACATAAATAATGTCCCAGTTTGGTTCTACATCATATTTCATAGCAAAACTAATCTGTGGATTAATCACATTAGATAAATTATAACATTGAGAAACCAAATACGTTTTGATGTTATCTGGATAATTTCCTGTTAAATTAGTTGTATACACCGTGTTTCCAGATGATGTTAAACCACCTGTACGTGTACCTCTTTGCCATTGTGCTCCACTTGTTCCTTCATTATATACAATTAAGGCATTTGAAGCATTAGTAAATGGATTTACAACCCCAACAGTTCCCGCATCGTTTATATAAAAAGAAGTTGTTCCTTGGTTATTGTCAGAATAAGTATCATTTACAATTACCGTTGTTACATCTAATGTATGAACACCTCTTGATAAAACAGTAGTTGGTAAATTAATTTCCGTTGTTACAGCAGAAGCTAATGAGCCATTCCAAACAAAACTTGAAGGCGTTCCATCAATACTATAATTAATGGTTATTGAAGAAATAGTATTTAATCCATTGTTTTTAACTTCAACTTTAGGTGTAACATTGCTTCCACAATTAATGTCTGCTGTTGGATTTTTAATACTCAAAAATTTAACATCATCAGATGGTAATTGAACTGGAATAGCTGTTTGCCAAATTCCTCTTCCATAAGTTGCTGCAATTAATTTTGCGTCTTCAAGATTAACTTCTAAATCGGTTACTGAGACATTTGGTAAATTTGTATCAAATGGAGCCCATGCAGCCATAGAATCATCTCTATAATAAACCCCTAAACTTGTGCCAAGATACAGCGGATTATCGGTGTTTCTTCCTTGATGAACAATTATATTTTTTCCAATATTTGGAACTCCATTCGATATATCTTCAAATGAAGCTCCTCCATCAGTAGACTTTAAAACCTCTCCATTAGCACCTTCAGTTGTTAAATACACAATATTGCTATCTGAAGAATGAACGGAAATAGATTCAATGTCATTTGTAGTAAAACTTATCGCAGAAAAATTTACACCTCCATTAACACTTTTATACAATACTGTCCCATTTGCAACATAGATTATATTGTTATTTGATGGATCTACTGTAATTAAATCTATATTTCCAGTTCCTAATGCATCTACATTATGCTGTACCCATTCACCACTGGTTAATTTATATAAGTTATCAAAACCTGAAAATATTTCTCCAATTGAATTTGAAGTTAATGGAGTTACCCAATTTCCGTTTTGCCCACCCGGTGAATTTACAGAAGAACTTAATCCATTACCTGCAGAATTACTAATATATAATCCACCTCCACTTTGTATAAAACCATAATATAAATTTGAATTTGTAGGGTCTATAGCGGTATCCATACCGTCTGCTCCATAGTAGTTTTTCCATTGACCACCGCTGTAGGCATGACCTCCATTATCTTGTAAACCTCCAACCATTTTGGCTGCTGATTGTTTTGAAACTGCAATTTTATAAAACTGACTAATTTGTACCCCCGCAGTTAAATCGGTAAAATTGGCTCCACTATTCTCCGAAACATATATTCCACCATCACTACCACAAAACAATTTATTTCCATGAAATCCTAAATAATGTATATCTGCATGGGTATACGATGGCCCACTAGGATTACTCCAACTATTTAATTTCGTAAAAGAATTTCCTCCATTTGTTGATTGCCAAACATTTAAACAACCTGTATAAATTTCTTCTGCATTTGTTGTTGATACGGCTAAAGCTAAATCATACCAAGATTGATTCGATTCAAATACATCTGTAGTTGTATTAGTTGCTATAAACGTAGTACCTCCATCTGTTGATTTATAAATTCCTTGAAAATCTCCTGATGTATCAGCGCTTAAAATGTAAACATAATTAGCATTTGCTGGAGTAACATCTAATAACATACGACCCGAAGTAGCTGGTAATCCTGAAGAAATTTGCGTAAAGGTTGCTCCCGAGTTTGTAGAACGGAAAAACCTAGTATCAGATATAATATATACAGTATTTGAATCACTTGGTTTCAATCGAATACTACCTTGAGAAAAATCTCCTGTTTGCACCCTAGACCATGAATTTCCAGAATTTATAGATCTAAAAACTCCTGAACTAGTTGCACACCATAAAATTTGATTATTTGTTGGATGAATTAAAATATCTCCTGCTCTATTTGGGGTTGAAACACCCATATTACCAGTTGGATTCCATGTTAAACCTCCATCAATTGATTTGTATACTCCTACTGAGTAAGAATCGCCTGCATCTTTATCGCCTGTTGTAATGTAAATTACATTTGAATTAGAATAATCTACAGCTATCCCAGAAACCCCAATTTGAGGTAATTGATCAGTCAATGGAGCCCAAGTTGAACCATTATTTGTTGATTTCCAAATTCCACCCGCAGGAGCTCCTAAATAAACAGTATTGGCATTAGACGGGTCAACATGAACAATATTAACGCGCCCTTGACCTGAAGACCATGAACCAGTATTCGTGTGAGTAAAAGGCCCTATTGGCTCCCAATTACTAACTGGAAGCGACATTACAACATTTCGGTTGGTTTTTGCATGGTTTTTTTGACGCCATGCATTCCAAAATTCTTCTGAAGAAATAATAAACCCTTGCTCATTGGTATAATTTCTCCAATGATATTCCCATCGCATAAAAGGTTTATAACCTGAGCCTCTAGCATTTTTATCTCTTTTTGACCAATATTGATTGAAAGCTTGTACTTGTTCATCAACGGTAAATTGACCATTTCTAGGCGGATTTTTATTAGCCATCCATGGAGCAGAAGGATTGAATTGTGAAAATCCTAAAAAGGAACACAACAAACTAATAATCAAGTAATTTTTAATCATTTATTTAGTAGATTTAAGGTGTAGTACTACAAATATAATGAAGAAAATCAATTAATTAGAATTTTAACAAATGTGTTTTGAATTATCATTATTTTTGCAAAAAACTTTATGTTTAAATTTATAGCACCTTATAAAAAATTTTTAATCCTATTTTCAATACTATCGTTAGGGATTTATTTTGGAATTTACAATTTACTTTCTCCTGAAAAAATGTTGCCGATATATTCCCCAAGAGATATTAATACTGAACTAGTTGATTCAACTGTGCAACATATTGGGAACGATCATAAAATTGAAGATTTTGCTTTTACCAATCAAAACGGTAAAATAATTACCCAAAAAGACTATGAAAATACCATTTATGTAGCCGATTTCTTTTTTACCACTTGTCCAACTATTTGTCCAAAAATGACGGACAATATGGTTTGGTTGCAAAATCAATTAAAAAAACATCCAAACGTAAAATTATTGTCATTTTCAGTAACTCCTGATATTGACACCCCAGAAGTTTTGAAAAAATACGCCGTTGAAAAAGGAGTTGATAATTCGCGTTGGAATTTAGTAACCGGTGATAAAAAAGACATTTATTATTTAGCTCGAAAATCATATTTGGCTGTAAAAACAGGTAAACCAGAAGAACTATATGACATGGTACATACCGAAAACTTCATCTTAGTTGATAAAAATAAACGAATTCGCGGTTTTTATGACGGGACCAATCTTGATAAACCAACTGATGATCCAAAAACAAAAAACATGCAGCAGCTTTTAGAAGATATTATATGGCTTTGTGAAAATCAATAATTCAGTTTATTGTAAATAGTTGTACTAAAGTTTAAAATTATAGGCTGTAGTACAATTATAATTTTTACTTTTGTATTTTAATTGAATCTAAATAAGAAAATGGAAATTTGTTCTTCTGAACTTAAAATTGGTGAAGTAGCCACGATTGCTTCTGTCAACTTGGATGAAATCCCACTAAAACTTTTAGAAATGGGATGTTTACCAGGAAATTCCATTACTTTAATTCAAATTGCGCCATTAGGTGATCCCTTGTATTTCAATGTAAACGATTCTCATGTTGCCATTCGTATAGAAACCGCAAAAGAAATTAAAGTTACAAAAAATTAATTCTCATGAATGAAAATCCTATAAAAGTTGCTTTAATTGGAAACCCAAATGTGGGCAAAACTTCCGTTTTTAACCAACTTACAGGATTGAATCAACAAGTGGGAAATTACCCTGGAATCACCGTTGAAAAAAAACAAGGCGTTTGTAAACTCAACGAAAACACAAGAGCTCGAATCATTGATTTGCCAGGAACTTATAGCTTAAACGCTAGTTCAATTGATGAAAATGTAGTGATTGAATTATTGCTTAATAAAAACGACGAAGATTTTCCTGATGTTGCTGTTGTGGTTACCGAAGTGGAAAATTTGAAACGAAATTTACTGCTTTTTACCCAAATTAAAGATTTAGAAATTCCAACTATTTTAGTCATTAATATGGCCGACAGGATGGAATTAAAAGGAATTGAATTGGATATTCAAGCTTTAGAAAAAGAATTAAAAACTAAAATTGCTTTAATTAGCTCCCGTAAAAATATAGGGATTGATTATTTAAAAGAATTAATTCTAAATTACGATACACTCTCAACAGAACCTTGTTTACACGCCTCTTCCATTGACACCGATTATTTTAATAATTTAAGAAGAGCATTTCCTAATCAATTGTTATATAAACTTTGGTTAGTTATTACACAAGATGTTAATTTCTTAAATTTAGAACGAAACGAAATTAAAAGTTCGTTTACCAAATCGCACGCTGATTTAAAACGTTTACAACAAAAAGAAACTATAAAACGCTACCAATTTATTAATGACACACTAAAAATTGGTCAAAAAATAGATGTTTCTAAAGCATCCGATATTCGAGCAAAAATTGACCGTGTATTAACACATAAAATTTTTGGATACGTCATTTTCTTTGGAATATTAATGCTCCTTTTTCAGTTTTTATTTGATTGGAGTAGTATTCCAATGGATTATATAGATGAAACATTTGCTAATTTTAGTTCGCTTGCGAAACAGCATCTTCCCGCAGGAGAATTTACCAATTTAATAAGCGAAGGATTAATTCCGGGAATTGGTGGAATTGTGATATTCATTCCGCAAATTGCATTCTTATTTCTGTTTATTTCTGTTTTAGAAGAAAGTGGTTACATGAGTCGTGTGGTGTTTTTGATGGATAAAATCATGCGAAAATTTGGTTTATCTGGAAAAAGTATTGTGCCTTTGATTTCAGGAACGGCCTGTGCTATTCCGGCTATTATGAGTGCGAGAAACATCGAAAATTGGAAAGAACGTTTAATTACCATTTTAGTAACTCCTTTCACCACTTGTTCTGCAAGATTACCTGTATATGCTATTTTAATTTCCTTAATTATCCCCGAAAAAAGAATTCTTGGATTTCTAAGTTTACAAGGTTTAACACTGATGGCATTGTATTTATTAGGATTCGGAATGGCTGTTTTTTCTGCGTTTTTACTAAACAAATATTTGAAATTAAGTTGCAAATCTTATTTTGTTGTGGAAATGCCAAGTTACAAAATACCAATGTTTAAAAATGTTGGAATAAATGTTTTAGAAAAAACCAAGGCATTCGTTACTGGAGCTGGAAAAATCATTTTAGCCTTATCAGTCATTTTATGGTATTTAGGCTCTCACGGATTGAGTGATGATTTTAATAACGCTGAAGCCATCATAACTGAACAAAATAAAAACAAAACCATTACTACCGAAGCATTTGAAGATCAAGTAAATTCGTTCAAGTTAGAAAATTCCTATATCGGTTACATGGGGAAAGCGATTGAACCTGCTATTCGTCCATTAGGATACGATTGGAAAATTGGAATTGCAGTGGTAAGTTCGTTTGCGGCTCGTGAAGTTTTCGTAGGAACATTAGCCACCATTTATAGTGTAGGAAGTCATAGTGAAGAAGAAACTACCATTAAAAACCGAATGGCAGCTGAAGTGCAACCAGAAACAGGTAAAAAAATATTCAACTTTGCCACCGGAATTTCCTTATTATTATTTTATGCTTTTGCAATGCAATGTATTTCAACGTTAGCTATTGTAAAAAAAGAAACCAATTCATGGAAATGGCCTATCATACAATTAGTTTTCATGAGTGGATTTGCTTACATAACTGCATTAATTGCGTATCAATTATTAAAATAATTGAGTACTATCCCAAACTAATTATTCTTAATTAAGAAATTAAATATCTTTTAAAAAAGAACTTTAATCGTAGTAAATTATACACTTAATTCAATAATTATATTTAAAATTATTAATTATACACCCAAAAAACAACACATTATACAATTCTAAAAACAACACCAAATAAAGTTTATTTATAATTTGTCTAAATAAAATTTAGTAGTTATTTTTGCAGCGTAGAATTAATCTAAATAAAATGAAGCGCTTTATTACCCCTATTGTCTTATTGTTTTCAGGTGTACTTTTCTCTCAAGAAAAAGAAAACAATACACAAAAAGATTCCATAAAAAATTTAAAAGAAGTAGTTATTTCGGCCAATCAAATTATTGGAAGTAAATTTGAAGCAGCAAATAAAACTGGTTCAGCATCTTATATTTCCGCAGCAGATTTACAAAAATTCAATTATACCGATATTAATCGCGTACTTAGAACAGTTACTGGAGTTAATGTTTATGAAGAAGATGGTTTTGGATTAAGACCAAACATCAGTTTACGAGGAACTTCACCAGATAGAAGTGCAAAGATAACTTTAATGGAAGACAATGTTTTAATTGCTCCAGCTCCTTATTCAGCTCCAGCAGCTTATTATTTCCCATCAGTTGCTCGTATGAGTGCGGTTGAAATTTTAAAAGGAAGTAGCCAAATTCAATACGGACCTTTTACAACTGGCGGAACTATAAATTTTGTTTCGGCTCCAATTCCAAAAAAATTTAGCGCAGGTTTTTTAACAGACTATGGAAGTTTTAATACAAGTCGCACAGTTGCAAACGTAGGAATCGCAAACGAAACTATAGGGGCAGTTGTTCAGTTTTTAAACTACAATTCGGATGGTTTTAAAGATTTACCAAGTGGTGCCAACACTGGTTTTGACAAAAAAGATGTAATGGCTAAATTTAGAGTAGAATCGAAACCAACCAGCAAAATTTATAATGCATTAGATTTTAAAATGGTGTATGCCGAAGAAGATGCAAACGAAACCTATTTAGGTTTAACGGAAGATGATTTTAACAACTCGCCATTCATGCGTTATGCAGGTTCTGAAAAAGACAATATTACCACCAAGAATAATCAGTTTTCAGTGACGCATACTTTAAAAACAAGCAACTATTTTAGTGTAACCACAACAGCTTATAGAAACAAATTTGCAAGAAATTGGTACAAATTAAACGATGTAAGATTTGATGGAACAACATACAATATCAGCGACATTTTAGAAGACCCAATTACCAATGCATTGGCTTTTGATTACATTACTGGAAGTCTAAACTCTCCTAACAACGCTTTACGCGTAAGGGCAAACAATAGAGCATATTTAGCTCAAGGTGTTCAAACAAAATTAGATTTTCATTTCTTAACAGGTGAAGTTTACCATGATTTAGAAGTTGGTATACGTTATCACAAAGACAGCGAAGATCGTTTTCAATGGAATGATAGCTATGCTATGATTGATGGTTCGATGGTATTAACTACTGCTGGAACTCCAGGAACACAAGACAATCGAATTGCTTATGCGAATGCTTTGGCAGCTCACGCACTTTATAAAATAAAATATAATGACTTAACAGTTACACCAGGTATTCGTTTTGAAACCATTGATTTACTAAACAAAAACTTTGGTACAAATGATATGACAAGAACTGGTGCAAACTTGGTTACAAACGACAATCATGTAAAAGTTTGGTTACCAGGTGTAGGTGCAAACTACAGAATTAATAATGACTTATCTTTCTTTGGAGGAGTTCATAAAGGATTTGCCCCACCAACAAATACTCCTGGAACAGATGCAGAAAAAAGTATAAATTATGAATTAGGTTCTCGATTTAATATCAATAAATTTTCAGGAGAAATTGTAACTTATTTTAATAACTATTCTAATTTATTAGGAAGCGATTTAGCCGCTAGTGGTGGTTCTGGAACTTTGGACCAATTCAATGCAGGAGAAGCGCATGTAAAAGGAATTGAATTATTAATTAATTATCAAGTATTAAAAGAAGAAAGTAAATTTAAATTACCTATTTCTTTTGGATATACCTTAACTGATACGGAGTTTGTTAACGAATTCTCAAGTTCAGACGGAGCGTGGGGAACCATTGAAAAAGGCGATGAAATTCCATACATTTCAAAACACCAATTTAACGCTTCAATTGCATTAGAACATGCAAAATTTGAATTGATTTTAGGTGTTAGATATAGTGGCGAATTTAGAACAGTGGCGGGTCAAGGTTCAATTCCAAAAGAAAATTCTGTACCAAGTAACACTGTGGTGGATTTTGGTTCCAAATATAAATTCAACAAACATTTTAGTGTAACTGGAAACATTAATAACCTTTTCGATACCACGTATTTAGTTTCAAGAGTTCCAGCAGGTTTGCGACCAGGAATGCCTTTTAGTGCATCCATCGGAATTGCAGCTCAATTTTAATAATTTTCATTTAGTTTTAAGTTAATAAAAAAGCAATCTCATTATAATTGAGATTGCTTTTCTTATTTTTGCACTATGGATATACAACAAATCTTAGTTTACCTTTCTTTAGCCATTGCTGTTGGTTTCTTGGTTAAGAAATTCTTTTGGAAAAAACGTCCAAAGAAATCAAAACCTTGTGGCGACGATTGTGCTTGTCATTAACCCAAAGCAACGTCTAAAACCATCATTACAATAAATCCGCCGATAAAACCTAAAGTGGCAATATCGGTATTTTTATCTTGCTGGGTTTCTGGAATTACTTCTTCAACAACCACAAATATCATCGCTCCAGCTGCAAAAGCCAACGCATAAGGTAAAATTGGGGTGAAAAAAGTAACTGCGACAGCGCCAATAACACCAAAAATAGGTTCTACAATGGCAGACGATTGTCCGTACATAAAACTTTTTGTTCTGCTCATTCCCATTCTTCGTAACGGCATAGAAACGGCAATTCCTTCCGGGAAATTTTGAATTCCAATTCCAATAGCTAAAGTAACAGCTCCGGCAATTGAAGCTTCTGGAATTCCAGCGGCAACACCACCAAACAAAACACCAACTGCTAATCCTTCAGGAATATTGTGCAACGTAATAGCTAAAACTAAAAGAGTGGTTCTTTGCCAAGGCGATTTTATTCCTTCGGTTTCTTTGAAATTAATGTGCATGTGCGGCAACACTTTATCCAATCCAAAAATAAAAATCGCTCCTAATAAAAATCCAACCGCAGCTGGAATTACCTTAATAAAACCATCGCCATCACTCATTTCAATAGCAGGTGCTAACAAACTCCAAAAGCTTGCCGCCACCATAACTCCTCCTGTAAAACCTAACATTCCATCTAACACCACGCGATTCATATTCTTAAAAAAGAATACAAATGAAGCGCCAAATGCTGTTAAACCCCAAGTAAAAGTGGTCGCTAAAAAAGCAGCTAAAATGGGGTCAATACTTTCAAAAAAATGAATAATTGAATCAAACATAATTATTGTACATATAAATTATTAGCAATTTTATTCGAAATCGTTAATCTTTTTCCATCAATTTCCACCGTTAACGTATCATCAAAATCTTCTCTGTCAATAACCTTAACTACCGAACCTAATGCAATTTTTTGTTTATCTAAATATTTTAAAAAATCGGTAGAGGAATCTTTTACACCAACGCAATGAAACGATGCATTAAGTTCTACTTCCGACAAAAGCTGTTTCGCAATTTTTTTAATCACACCTTTCGCATCGGGAATAGGATCACCATGAGGGTCGGCAACTGGAAATCCTAAAAAAGCATCCAATTTATTTATCAATTGTTCGGATTTAATGTGTTCTAATTCTTCTGCGATTTCGTGCACTTCATCCCAAGAAAATCCTAATTTATCTACCAAAAAAACTTCCCACAAACGGTGTTTTCTTACAATCATTTTAGCTGAAAAAAAACCTTTATCTGTTAAAGTAACGCCTTGGTATTTCTGATAACTTACCAAATCTTTATCCGAAAGTTTCTTCATCATATCTGTTACAGATGATGCTTTGGTATCTAACATTCCCGCAATAGCATTGGTATTGACGCCTTTTGGAGAAACCAACGATAAATGATAAATAACTTTTATATAATTTTCTTCAGAAATGGTCATAAACAATTCATTTATACAAATATATATTCTTTTTTTAGATTAGTAAACATTTTATTTTTAGTTTTGTCTAAATTTTATTTTATAATGTCAAAAATATTTGTTTATACTATCCTGTTGTTTTCACTTTGTACTTTTTCACAAAACACTTTAAAAGGAAAAGTGACCGCTAATAATGAAGTTTTAGCGTATGCAACTATCTATATAAAAGAACTTAATAAAGGAGTAGAAACCAACGAAAACGGATTATATAAATTCAAAGATATTCCTAATGGTTCTTATACTATTACAGCATCTTTCGTTGGGTTTAAACCCGAAAAAAAGAAAATAACGCTCACAGAAAACACCGAAACAACACTTAACTTTAACCTAATTGAAGATTCGAACACATTAGATGATGTAGTAATTTCCGGAACACTAAAACCTGTCTCAAGAATGGAAACCCCCGTTCCAGTGGAAGTATACACAACAGCCTTTTTGAAGAAAAACCCAACTTCCAATATATTTGAAGCCTTGCAAAACGTAAACGGTGTTCGACCTCAACTAAATTGCAACATTTGCAATACAGGAGACATTCACATCAATGGATTAGAAGGTCCGTATACCATGGTTACAATTGACGGAATGCCTATTGTGAGTTCACTTTCGACCGTTTATGGTTTATCTGGAATTCCGAATTCGTTGATTGATAGAGTTGAAGTAGTAAAAGGTCCAGCATCCAGTTTATACGGAAGTGAAGCGGTTGGTGGATTAATTAACATCATTACCAAAAAACCAACAACCGCAACATTGTTTTCAGCAGATATTTTTTCAACTTCTTGGTTGGAAACCAATGTCGATTTAGGATTTAAAAGTAACATCGGAAAGAAAGCAACCACATTAGTGGGAATCAACTATTACAACTACAACCAACCAATCGATAATAACAACGATAACTTTACCGATGTAACCTTTCAAGAACGTATTTCCATCTTCAACAAATGGAACTTTGACCGAAAAAACAATAAAGAATTCACCCTTGCAGGACGACTATTTTACGAAGACCGTTGGGGTGGCGAAATGCAATGGAATAAGTCATATCGCGGTGGTTCAGAAGTGTATGGTGAAAGCATTTATACAAAACGAGTGGAGCTTTTGAGTAAATATCAATTACCAACGACTGAAGACATGTATTTGTCGTTTTCAGTAACAGCTCACGATCAAAATTCAGTCTATGGAAATACGATTTACTTGGCGAATCAAAAAATTGCTTTTGGACAATATACTTGGGATAAAAAGTTAGAAAATCATAATTTGCTATTGGGTGCCGCTTTTCGTTATCAATATTATAACGACAATACGACTGCGACTATTTCTACTGAACAAACAAAAATCTACAGCATTTTTCTTCAAGATGAAATAAAATTGGTTTCAAAACATCATATTTTATTAGGTGCTCGATACGATTACAACAACAATCATGGCAATATTTTTACACCCAGAATTGCCTACAAATGGAATCCAACCGAAAATGATGTATTCCGAGTTAATGCGGGAACCGGATTTCGAATTGTAAATCTATTTACCGAAGAACATGCCGCCTTAACCGGTTCTAGAGATGTTGTAATTACCGAATATTTAAAACCGGAAACTTCGTACAACATCAATTTGAATTATTTGAAGAAAATTAGATTTGAAAACGGCACTTTTTTAGGTTTTGAAACTTCGGCTTGGTACACCTATTTTAACAACCAAATTATTCCAGATTACGACACAAATCCAGACCAAATTATTTATTCCAACTTAAACGGCTATGCACAAACATTAGGAATTAGTGGCAATATCGATTTGGTGACACCTTTCGGGTTAAAAGCAATTCTTGGTTTCACGATTATGGAACCTAAAAACGTGCAAAACGGAGTGAGCTCAATACCTGTTTTAACGGAAAAATACAGCGCTAATTGGGCAATCACTTACGATATTCCAAAATGGTTTTTATCTATCGATTACACGGGAAATTTATACGGACCTATGCGATTGCCTTTGTTGAGTGATTTAGATCCAAGGTCAGAGTATTCTCCTATTTGGAGTTTGCAGAACATTCAATTTACTTATAAAAAATTTCGTAGTTTTGAACTTTATGGTGGAGTAAAAAATATTTTGAATTGGACGCCAAACAAAAGCACTCCGTTTTTAATAGCTCGAGCAAACGACCCATTTGACGAAAGTGTGGAATATGATGCTAGCGGAAATGTTTTAGCTACACCAACAAATCCATACGCCTTAACTTTTGACCCAAGTTATGTGTATGCGCCTAACCAAGGAATTAGAGGTTTTTTAGGAATTCGATATACGATTTATTAATGCAACACTATCATTACATTTTCACAGGTTCAGGATTATCGGCTTTGATGACCGTTTATGAAATGCTTTTATCTGGAAAGTTTAATGACAAATCTATTTTGCTAATTGATGAGAATACTAAAAAAACAAATGATAGAACTTGGTGTTTTTGGGATGAAGACAATTTATTTGATGAAATTGCCTCAAAAAAATGGAATCAAGCTGTTTTTGCGAATGAAAAATTTAATCGCGTTTTAGAATTAACGCCGTATCAATACAAAAAAATTAATGGTTTAGATTTTTACGAATTGATTTTAAAGAAGATTTCCGAACATAAAAACATTCATTTTCTAAATCAAAAAGTAGTTGATTTTAGCGAATTAGGTAATCATTGCATCGTAAAAACAGAACAAGAAACATTCACTTGCAACAAAATTTTTAATTCAATTTATAATCCTGAAGTTGTTACAGCTCAAAATAAATTTCCTTTGATTCAGCAACATTTTGTAGGTTGGTTTATCAAAAGTAAAGAGGCTGTTTTTACTCCATATTGCGCTACTTTCATGGATTTTTCGGTGGAACAAAAAGGTAATACGCGTTTCATGTATGTTTTACCAACATCGGAAAATGAAGCTTTATTGGAATACACCTTATTTTCAAAAGACTTACTTTCAAAAGCAGCCTACGAATCTGAAATACATAATTACATTGAAAATTTAGGCATAACCGAATACGAAATCCTCGAAAAAGAACAAGGCAATATTCCAATGACGTGTTATCCTTTTTGGAAACACAACACTAAAAACATCATCAACATTGGTTCGGCTGGTGGTTGGACAAAAGCTAGCACAGGTTATACTTTTAAAAGCGCATCCAAAAAATCAAAAGCTTTAGTTCAATTTCTAAAATCAGAATCTGACTTTACAAAATTTCATAAAAAAGATAAATTTTGGTTTTATGATTTATTGTTGTTGGATATTTTAAGTTCTAAAAACGAATTAGGTTCCAAAATATTTTCTTCGATGTTTAGAAGTGGGAATTCAACTGTGATTTTTAAATTTTTAGATGAAGAAACTTCTATTTGGGAAGATTTACAAGTCATTTGGAAATGTCCGAAAATGCTGTTTGTGAAAGCGCTTTTTGGAAGAATTTTGAAATAAGAGGAAACTATCAAATCATAACAAATCTTTATGAATTGGTATTCCATAACAAGCAAAAAACTTTGTAACTTTGCACTCGCTAACTTATAACAATACAAATTATGTATCCAGAAGAAATGGTAAAACCAATGCGCGCTGAATTAACAGAAGCTGGTTTTCAAGAATTATATAGCGCTGAAGCAGTAGAAAATGCTTTAAAAAATGAAGGAACAACATTAGTTGTCATCAATTCAGTTTGTGGTTGTGCAGCAAGAAATGCACGTCCGGGAGCAAAAATGAGTTTAGATGGTGCTAAAAAACCTTCACAATTAGTAACTGTTTTTGCAGGTGTTGATAAAGAAGCTGTAGATTCAGCGCGTCAACACATGTTTCCTTTTCCTCCCTCATCGCCATGTATGGCTTTGTTTAAAGATGGTGAATTAGTTCACATGTTAGAACGTCATCACATTGAAGGTCGTCCAGCGGAATTAATTGCTGAAAATTTAAAAGACGCTTACAACGAATATTGCTAAATAAATTTATACCACGCAACCTTTTGGTAATTTTGGAATCTTATTAAAAAGATTATGAAAATTATAATTCGAATTTTACTAGTATCAATTCTATTGCTAAGTTTTCAATGTGATGAAAATGAATCAAATGTTACGGAAATTACACCCGAACAATTGATTGAAAAAAAACAAGATATTCTTGATTATATTAACAGTTTTTCATGTACCAACACATCAAGTTGTAATTACATCGCTTTTGGAGCTAAGCCTTGTGGTGGACCCAGAGAATTTTTAACTTTTCCAAATACAGTAAATCAAACTACATTAGAAAACTTAGTTGATGAATATTACGAAATGGATCATCAATACAATATACAAACAGGCGCAATTTCTGATTGTATGGTAGTTAGTCCACCAAATAATATTGACTGTATAGACGGTGATTGTACAATTATAGACTAAAAATATAAGCATTATACTATGCTGGCATACAATAAAATCCATCAAAACATTGGTGGATTTTTATTTTATAGCTTACTTTTGCCCAAATTGGTTTTTACATGGAAAAAATTCTTTCATACCCACTTTCAATACTATACTCGTTAGTTTTTTTTATTTGGCTGTTAATCTTTCATCCGATTCAATGGGTTTGTTTTAATTTATTTGGATACAATGCACACCGCATAAGTGTTGCTTATTTAAATCTTTGCTTAGTTAGAACAGCGCATTTACTTGGCACGACTTATCATATTGAAGGTATGGAAAATGTTCCTGAAAACAAACCTTTAATCATTGTTGCCAATCACCAAAGCTTACATGATATCACAACCATTATTTGGTTTTTACGAAAAGCGCATCCTAAATTCATTAGTAAAATTGAACTAGGAAAAGGAATTCCGAGTGTTTCTTATAATTTACGTCATGGTGGTTCAGCTTTAATTGACCGAAAAGATCCAAAACAGGCATTGCCTGAAATTAAAAAAGTAGCCGAATTAGTAAACAATAATAATTACTCTGTAGTGATTTTTCCAGAAGGAACACGAAGCAAAACGGGAACACCTAAACCTTTCGCTGTGAATGGTTTGAAAATGTTGTACAAGTTTGCACCTGATGCTTACTTCTTACCAATTACTATAAATAACTCGTGGAAAATGACTAAATTTGGTTCTTTTCCTCTTGGTTTAGGAACAAGATTAGATTTTACTATTCATAAACCAATGAAAATTTCGGAACATAAATTTGAAGAAATTTTCGAAAAAACAGAAACTATAATTACAAAACACATTAAAATATAACCCATGTCTATACAAAATGTACGATTAGAGGTGATGCAATTTTTAGAAAAGAAAGTGGATCATTTCGTGGAAGAATTCTTAATTCCGGTTGAAAAAATATGGCAACCTACAGATTTACTTCCTGACTCTTCAAAAGAAAACTTCCTAGAAGAAGTGAAAGAATTACGAGAAATTGCAAAAGATTTACCTTATGATTTCTGGGTTACTTTGGTTGGGGATACTATTACCGAAGAGGCATTACCTACTTATGAAACATGGTTAATGGATGTTGAAGGTGTTTGTCAAAAAGGTGAAAATGGCGACAATGGTTGGGCAAAATGGTTACGCCAATGGACAGGGGAAGAAAATCGTCATGGAGATGTTTTAAATAAATACCTGTATCTTTCTGGAAGAGTAAATATGCGTGAAGTGGAAATCACAACACACCATTTAATCAACGACGGTTTTGATCCTGGAACCGGAAGAGATCCTTATAAAAACTTTGTTTTTACAAGTTTTCAAGAATTAGCTACTTATGTTTCTCACAACCGTGTAGCATTACTAGCTAAAAAATATGGCGATAAAAAACTACACAAAATGTGTAATTTAATTGCTGGAGACGAAATGCGTCATCACTTAGCCTATAGTGAATTTGTGAAACGTATTTTTGAAGTAGATCCAAGCGAAATGATGTTATCTTTTCAATACATGATGAAGAAAAAAATTACTATGCCTGCGAATTTAATTAGAGAATCAGGGGAGAGTATTGGTACTGCTTTTGAAAAATTTTCAGAATCAGCACAGCGTTTAGGTGTTTACACAGCAATGGATTATGTGGATATTCTTCAAAAACTGAATGAAAAATGGGAAATAGATAAGATTTGTAATCTTACCGATGAAGCAGAAAAAGCTCGTGATTACCTGATGAAATTACCTTCAAGAATGGCTAAAATTTCAGAAAGAATGGTGGTGCCAGCAGAAACACAACTTTTCAAATGGGTTGAACCTGCTTTAATCAAATAAGCTAAAAAATTCCAAAATAAAAATTCCAAATTCTAAAATGAGTTTGGAATTTTTTATCTCAATTCAAATGATACTAATAAACAATACTATCCTATTTGTAAAAAAACAATTAGAAGATGCCGAAGGTGGTCACGATTGGTTTCATATTGAGCGTGTCTTTAAAAATGCATTATTAATTGCAGAAAATGAGGATTGTAATGTAACCGTTGTAAAATTGGGCGCTCTTTTACATGATATTGCAGATTCAAAATTTCACGATGGTGATGAAAAGATTGGTCCAAAAACAGCAAGAATTTTTTTGGAATCACAAAATGTTTCAGAAGACATCATTTCACATGTAATTGCCATCATTGAAAATATTTCGTTTAAAGGCGGAAATTTTGAGAAGAAATTTAATTCCAAAGAGTTAGAAATCGTGCAAGATGCAGACCGATTGGATGCAATTGGTGCGATTGGAATTGCACGCACTTTCAACTATGGCGGATTTAAAAATCGTCCATTGCACAATCCGAGTATTCAGCCAAATTTGAATATGAGTAAAGAAGAATATAAAAACAGTGAATCGCCAACATTGAATCATTTTTACGAAAAACTATTACTTTTAAAAGATAAAATGAATACCGAAACAGGTAAAAAAATAGCGCAAAAACGCCATGATTTTATGATTACTTTTTTGGCTCAATTTTATGCTGAGTGGGATGGTGAAATTTAGTGAGTAGTTTTGAATTAGTAAATATAAAAGCAGTTTTCATTTCTGAAAACTGCTTTTATATTTAAAATCTGTTTATTAATCTCTAAACTGAAATTGTAAACTTATTATACCACTCCTTGCGCTAACATTGCATCTGCTACTTTAACAAAACCTGCAATATTTGCTCCTTTTACATAATCTACATAGCCATCTTCATTTGTTCCGTATTTTACACAAGATTCATGAATATCGCTCATAATTTTGAATAATCTTTGATCTACTTCTTCTGTAGTCCAACTTAAACGTAATGAGTTTTGCGACATTTCTAAACCAGATGTTGCTACTCCTCCAGCATTTGAAGCTTTTCCTGGAGCAAATAAGATTTTTGCTTTATGGAACTCTGCAATTGCTTCTGGTGTTGAAGGCATATTAGCTCCTTCAGCAACACAAATACAACCGTTTTGTACTAATGCTTTAGCTTCTTCTCCGTTTAACTCGTTTTGCGTTGCACAAGGTAATGCAATATCACCTTTTACTTCCCAAGGACGTTTTCCAGCTACAAATTTAGCATTTGGATATTTTGTTACATAGTCTGAAATTCTACCATAGTTTACATTTTTAATTTCCATGATGTAAGCTAATTTCTCAGTATCAATTCCATCAGCATCATAAATATATCCCGATGAATCTGAAGCGGTAACAACTTTAGCACCCAATTGAGTTGCTTTTTCAATTGCATATTGAGCCACATTTCCAGAACCAGAAACAATTACTGTTTTCCCAGCAAACGTAGTGTTTTTAGTTGCCAACATGCTTTGAGCAAAATATACCGTTCCATAACCCGTAGCTTCTGGACGAATTAATGAACCTCCAAAAGAAATTCCTTTACCCGTTAAAACTCCTGTAAACTCATTTCTTGTTTTTTTGTACTGACCAAACATGTAACCTACTTCTCTACCTCCAACGCCAATATCTCCAGCAGGAACATCTGTATCTGCACCAATATGTTTAGCTAACTCTTGCATAAATGCTTGACAAAAACGCATAATTTCTGTATCTGATTTTCCTTTTGGATCAAAGTTTGAACCTCCTTTTCCACCACCCATTGGTAATGTAGTTAAACTGTTTTTAAACACTTGTTCAAACGCTAAAAATTTTAAAATACTTAAATTAACGGATGGATGAAAACGTAAACCTCCTTTGTATGGTCCAATCGCCGAATTCATTTGAATACGATAACCTTTATTAATTCTTGTTTTACCAGCATCATCTATCCATGCTACTCTAAACATAACTACTCTTTCAGGCTCTACCATTCGCTCTAAAAGCATTTTGTTATTGTATTTGTTGTTGTTCTCAATAAATGGAATTACTGCTTCAGCAACTTCATGAACTGCTTGTAAAAATTCAGGCTCGTTTGGATTTGTTTTTGCAACTTCTGCTACAAAATCATTGATTTTTTGGGTCATAATTGTTGTGTTGTTTTTGATGAATTATCAATAAAGTTAAAATTCGATTCAAAATTAAGTATTTTAACAATAAAAAATTATTAAATCGTCAAAAAAATGATTGAAATTTTGGAAGTCAAATAAAAACCCAGAAAAAAATCTGGGTTTTAATAATTTTAAAAAGATACTTTTAATATTTGTTTTTTACACTTAATTGTACTGAAAAACACACAATATTTTCAATATTAATCTCTTAGAGCGAAATTATTTTTACTTTCATACAAATCAATTACCTTCCTGGAAATTCTGCTTTTCTTTTTTCTAAAAATGCGATAGTTCCTTCTTTAAAATCTTCGGTTCCAAAACTAGCACCAAAATTCTCAATTTCTACTTGGTATCCATTTACACCATCAATATAATTTGCATTTATAGCTTGAATTGCTTTTGCAATAGCAACACTAGAATTTTTAGTGATTTTAGTCGCAATTCCTTTAGCCAATTCTAATAATTCCGCTTGTGGAACAACATGGTTTACTAAACCGTAGTTTTTAGCGGTTTCGGCATCAATCATACCGGCAGTCATAATCATTTCCATGGCACGACCTTTTCCTACTAATTGTGCTAAACGTTGTGTTCCTCCATAACCCGGAATAACGCCTAAAGTTACTTCTGGTAATCCCATTTTTGCATTATCAGAAGCCACTCTAAAATGACACGACATGGCTAATTCTAATCCACCACCTAAAGCAAAACCATTAACGGCAGCAATTACTGGAGTATTTAAATTTTGAACAAAATCAAATAATAAAGCTTGGCCTTCTGCTGCTAATCTTCCACCTTCTTTTACTGAAAAATGAGCAAACTCTGAAATGTCGGCTCCTGCCACAAATGCTTTTTCGCCACTTCCAGTGATAATGATGGCTTTTACTGATTTGTCTTCGTTTAATGTTTTAAAAGCATCATGTAGTTCTTGAATTGTTGCTTTGTTTAAAGCATTTAGCTTGGTAGGTCTGTTAATTGTTATTGTCGCTAAAGCGTCTTGTTTTTCAATAAGAATGTTTTCCATTTTTACTTGTTTTATTTATTTGTTTATGGGAAAAGACACCAAAAATTCAGTTCCTACATTAGGTTCCGTTTCAAAAGTAATTCTTCCGTGGTAATTTTCAATAATATTTTTAATAATCGCTAAACCAAGTCCCATGCCACTTGATTTTGTGGTGAATTTTGGCTCAAAAACACGGTCTTGATTTTCTTCTGAAATTCCTTTTCCGTTATCTTTTACTGCAATTTTAACTTCGTTATCTTGTCTAAAAACGGTTACAAAAACCATTTTGTTTTCTTGCTCTTCTGGAATAGCTTGAATGGCATTTTTAACCAAATTTGTTATCACACGGATTAATTGCGTTCGGTCTAATTTGGCAACAATTTCGTCTTCTAATGCAGAAAATTGAATGTAATTTTCATTAAAAATTTCTAGTGCCATTTTAACAATATATACCACATTTAGCATTTCATTTTGTTGCGCTGGCATGGTTGCAAAATTAGAAAATGCATTTGCTACTGCGCTCATGGTGTCAATTTGTTGCAAAATGATTTTTGTATAATCATCAAGTTTTTTTGACATATTTGGATCATTAACATCAAACTTTCGTTGAAAACTTTGTACGGTTAAACGCATTGGCGTAAGTGGATTTTTAATTTCGTGCGCCACTTGTTTTGCCATTTCTCTCCACGCTTGCTCACGTTCACTTTGTGCTAATATGGCAGCACTTTCTTCTAGTTTATCCACCATATTATTATAGGAACGAACCAGTAAATTGATTTCCTTGCTACCGTCTTCTATAACAATTTTCTCGTTGCGTTGGTCTAATTGTGTTTGCTGTATTTTATCACTAATAATTTTTAAAGATTTTGTAATATAACTTGACAGAAAATAAGAAAGCACAATTGAAATAAAAAACATAAATACATAAACCTGACCAAATCGTATTAAGAAATTTTGAACTTCATTGTCATAAAATTCAGTATTTTCTTCGTAGGGCAAATTTAAAATTCCCATCGGTTTAAACTTGGTGTCTTTTAAATAAGAATACGAAGAACGAAAGGATTGCTCATCTACTTTTGAAAATTCGATATAACGTTTATCTAATGAAGATTGTATAATTTTTAAAGTAGAAGGATTAATTTTAGGTTTATCTTTATCCAGCTTAAAAATAGCTTTTGATGAAATTAATAGGTTCCCTTTTAAATCAAAGAAATTAATTTCCATGCTATGAATATCTGCTAATTCAAATATTTTTTCTTTAAAAATTAGCGGTATGTTTTGCGTGTTTAGCGGGTAGGTTGTTGTTTGTAGCACATAATTTATGTGTTCCGTAATAGCTGTTTCCTTGCGCTCCAAACGATCTTGATGGTATTCACGTGCCTCTTTTCTAAATTGATAAATAGAAACCGTAGCAATAAGTATTGACGCAATAAGTGTTAAGAATATCATGGATAAAAATATTCTTATTTGAAGTGAAAGATTTTTGATGTTAAAAATTCTATCCATTAATTGTTTTGGTTCTTTTCTCTTATTTTTTTATAAAACTTGAATCCTAACATAATAACCATCGAAAAAACAAAAATTCCGATGACACCATAAATCCAATTGATGGCATTTTTTAAAATTACTAAAAAAACAACTGCAAATAGAATAATTGTAGCGCCTTCGTTCCAAATCCTGAAAAAATTACTTGATTTTTTTACTTCGTTACTCTGTAATTGCTTAAAAATTTGATGGCATTTTAAATGATATAAATATAATAAAAACACAAAGGCTAATTTTACATGCATCCAAGGCATCAGCAACCAAGATTGCCCTAATGGCGTAAAGAACAACATCCAAAAAGCAAAAACACTTGCCAAAACAGCACTTGGCCAAGTAATAATATACCATAATCGGTATTGCATTAATTGGTATTGTTTGATTAAAATGTCTTGTTCAGGTTGCGGCTTTTGTTTGGCTTCGGCATGATAAACAAACAAACGAACAATGTAAAATAACCCAGCAAACCAAGTGATTACAAAGATTAAATGCAGTGATTTTAGATAGTTGTAAAGTTCCATTTCAGTTTTTGTTTCAGGTTTCAGGTTTCAGGTTGTTTATCGTTCTATGAACTTGAAACCTGAAACTTGAAACAATTTATTTATTCCATTCCTTAATCCAATTTGCCACCACACCACACCATTCATCTTCATCGTTTAAACACGGAATTGCCATAAATTCCTTGCCACCATGATGCAAGAATTGTTCGTTAGCTTCCATTGCAATTTCTTCTAATGTTTCTAAACAATCTGCTACGAAAGCTGGCGTTACAACCGCTAATTTTTTAATTTCTTGCTCAGGCATTTTATTGATTTCAACATCTGTGTATGGTGTTAACCATTTATCACCTGCTAATCGAGATTGAAAAGTTTGGCTGTATTTTCCTTCTGGAATTCCTAATAATTTTACTACTTGTTTGGTCGTTTCATAACATTGATGACGGTAGCAAAATTCGTGTGCTGGCGAAGGTGTGTTACAACAAGAACCATCAATTTTACAATGTGATTTAGTGACATCTGTTTTGCGAATATGACGTTTTGGAATTCCGTGATATGAAAACAACAAATGATCGTAATCAAATCCTTCCAAATGTTTTTTAATAGAATTCGCTAAAGCCTGAATAAAATCAGGTTTATTATAAAACGCAGGAACATTTGTAATGGTCATTTCTGGAAAATGTTTCTGACGTAATTCTTCCGCCAAAACTAAAATAGTTGTAGTAGAAGCCATAGCATGTTGCGGATATAAAGGCAAAAGCATTACTTCGGTAACACCTTGATCTTTTAATTCTTGCAATCCTTTTTGAATAGTTATAGTTCCATAACGCATCGCTAAAGCCACTGGAACATCAACCATTTGTTTTACTTTTTGGTGCATTTTTTTAGAAATCACGATTAAAGGAGAACCTTCATCCGTCCAAATTCTAGCATAAGCTTCCGCTGATTTTTTAGGGCGCGTTTGCAAAATAATTCCTCTAACTAATAAAGCACGTAATAAAAACGGAACGTCTATTACGTATTTATCCATTAAAAACTCATCTAAATAAGGCTTAACATCTTTTGCTGTTGGACTTTCTGGTGATCCTAAATTTACTAATAATACTCCTTTCATGTGGCAATTGTTTTTTTTATAAAAGTAATTAATTTGGTTTTCTTACTTTTCAAATTATCATTTTTTTATTTATAGTTTGATATACGAAATTGATATCAAGTGATTTTATACATTCGTGTTCAAATTCATTAAATATTTTTTTGGTGTAGTCCCAAATTTCTTTTTAAAAGCTGCAATAAAATGACTTCCTGTGCTGTATCCGATTTTTAAACCTACTTCATTTACATTGTAGGAACCACTATCTAACAATTGGCGGGCATAATCCATTTTGTATTCAAATAAAAATCCATAAACAGTGTCTCCATAAATTTGTTTGAAACCCATTTTTAATTTTTTCAAACTTAATCCCACTTGCTCTGATAATTCTTCTAATCCTGGTGGCTCAGCCATGTTAGAAATCATAATTTCTTTAGCTTTTTTAATTTTTAATACATTTTCTTCATCTATTAAAAACGGACATTGTTCGGCATTTGGGTCTTCGGAACGATTAAAATACAAACTCAACAATTCGTATCCTTTTCCTTTATAGTATAAATTTTTAATGAACGAATTAAGGTTGTAATGAAACAATTGACTCAACACAATTGCCATTGACGGACTGATATCATTCTCTTTGTAGTATTTCTTATCTTTATTATCTTCACTCAAAAACGGAATATGTTCTGCTTGGGATGAAAACAAACCATGAAACTTTTTTATGGAAATAATTACCGAAACAATCCAAGTATGTGGCGCTAATTCTAAATTAAGCGGTAATTCTTTTTGCGGATTATAAAACAAAAGCGACTTTTCTTCTTTTAAATCCAGCGCATAATTTCCTTGATTAAAAATAAATTTACCTTTTCCTTTTAAACCAAAATGAAATTGAATATATCCCTGATTTACAGGTTTTTGAACACGATACATTTCATCCCCATCATTTTGAAAGAGATATAAAATAAAATCATTTTCAATTTTTATTTCTTCTTGTGAACCCATAGCGATATTTTTTTGAATATAGTTGCAAACAAAAACGAATTACTTATTTAGAATTATTCTACATAATTAAATTCAAAACACTTGATTTTGCTACAAATTTAATAGAAATAACGCTAAAAAGACGAATTAGATATAAAATATCTTTCATCGATATAAAAAGTCCTTTAAGCGTTACTTTTATAAACAACATACTAATAATTTTGTTAAACTTTTAGGAAAGAGTATAAACCATGGAAAACAATACATTTGCGAAACATCCAACTTTCTATGCTATTGGCTTAAGTTACAAAAAAGCTGATGCCGCAATGAGAGGTAAATTTAGTTTAGACGATAAAGCTAAACTAAATTTATTACATCAGGCAAAAGCCGAAGGTTTGGAGAGTTTGATTGTTACTTCGACTTGTAATAGAACGGAGATTTATGGTTTTGCACAACATCCATTTCAATTAATCAAATTACTTTGTGAAAATAGCCAAGGAACTGTTGAAGATTTTCAAAAAGTAGCTTTTGTATATAAAAATAAAGAAGCCATTTCTCATATGTTCCGAGTGGGAACAGGTTTAGATAGTCAAATCCTTGGTGATTTTGAAATTATAAGTCAGTTGAAAAATGCTTTTGTTCAAAGTAAAGAACTTAATCTAGCGAATGCGTTTTTAGAACGTCTAGTAAATGCGGTTATTCAAGCCAGTAAAAAAATCAAAACGGATACGGAGATTTCTTCTGGAGCAACTTCGGTTTCTTTTGCTTCAGTACAATACATTTTTAAAAATGTAGAAGATATTGCTTCTAAAAACATTTTACTTTTTGGAACTGGAAAAATAGGAAGAAATACGTGTGAAAATCTAGTAAAACACTCCAAACACGAACATATTACTTTAATTAACCGAACAAAGGATAAAGCCGAAAAAATTGCCAAAAAACTAAATGTAATTGTAAAAGAATATTCAGATTTACAATTAGAAATTCAAAAAGCAGATGTTTTAGTTGTAGCAACTGGTGCTTTAAATCCTACGGTTGATAAAGCAATTTTAAATCTAAAAAAACCCTTGTTGATTTTGGATTTATCCATTCCAAAAAATGTTAATGAAAACGTAAAAGACATTAAAGGCGTTACGTTAGTTCACATGGATGAGCTTTCGCAAATGACCGATGAAACATTGGAAAATAGAAAAAAACACATCCCCGCTGCTGAAGCAATTATTGAAACAATTAAAGATGAATTTATTGCTTGGACAAAACAACGTAAATTCGCACCTACTATACATGCTTTAAAAGCAAAACTGAATACAATTAAAGAAGGAGAATTAAACTTTCAACGAAAAAAACTAGCTAATTTTGACGAAGAACAAGCAGAGTTAATTACCGCTAGAATCATCCAGAAAATCACGAATCACTTTGCGAATCATTTAAAAGATGATGAAACAATGGTGGATGAAAGCATTGAATGGATTGAAAAAATTTTCCAATTAGAAACGGTTGCAAAATAATGAGCAAAACAATCCGAATAGGAACTCGTGATAGCGAATTAGCCCTTTGGCAAGCACACACAGTTCAAAAAAAATTAAACGATTTAGGGTACACAACTGAAATTGTAGCCGTAAAATCACAAGGGGACATTATTCTTGACAAACCTCTTTACGAATTAGGAATCACAGGTATTTTTACTAAAACTTTAGACATTGCCATGTTAAATGGCCAAGTAGATATTGCCGTGCATTCTATGAAAGATGTTCCGACTGCTTTACCTGTCGGAATTGTGCAAGCTGCTGTTTTAGAACGTGCTAACACTCTTGATATTTTAGTACACAAAGGCAATTTAGATTTTTTAAAATCAAATGGAATTATCGCCACTGGAAGCTTACGCAGACAAGCACAATGGTTAAACAAATATCCAAATCATACCGTAGTTGATTTACGTGGAAATGTAAATACGCGTATGCAAAAACTTCATGATAGCGATTGGAACGGAGCTGTTTTTGCAGCTGCAGGTTTAGAACGCATAAATTTAAAACCAGAAAATTATATCGATTTAGATTGGATGGTTCCAGCACCAGCACAAGGCGCAATGGTGGTGGTGGCAATGGAAAATGATGCTTTTTGTAAAGAAGCTTTAGCAAAATTAAATCACCCAGAAACCGAAATTTGCACACATATTGAACGTGAATTTTTAAAAACATTAGAAGGCGGTTGTACCGCTCCAATTGGAGCTTTAGCTACATTTACATCCGATAAAATTGATTTTGAAGGCGTTTTATTCTCTTTAGACGGAAAAGAAAAACACACAATCAAAAAAAGTTGTACTTTTGATTCTTATAAAAATTTCGGAAAAGATTGTGCCGAAGAAATTTTAAACAACGGCGGAAGTGCTTTAATGGAGGGTATTCGTCGAGATTTGAAAAAATAATTTTATTCCAAAATGGAGAAAGAATCATTACTCAATTATTTATATCGCTTTTTTGATATTATCGTATTACTTTTTATAGTTTTTGACTTTGGATATGACTTCGAAGAAAATTACAATTCGCCTCATGTTATCGGTTTAATACTCCTTTCTATTGGATTATTAGCCTTTAATTCTTTTAAGTTTTTTACCTACAAATATAAGAGCAACAAGAAAGTAGCCTTAGCAAATATGATTTTACTAACGGGCATTATGTTAACTTGCTTTGTAATTTCAATACTAAACTTAGATTTCCCATCTGATTATATTCTACAAAAAGTAAAGCCTGTTTTAGAAGGGGGGCTTATATTTTATTTCTTATTAAGGCTTTTGGTTTTAGTACGTCATATTTATGATATTTATTTCAATCCGGCTATTGTTTTTGTTGGAAGTTTCATGATTTTAGCTTTAACTGGAGGTTTTTTGTTAATGCTGCCAAGTGCAACTACAAATGGAATAACATTTACCAATGCATTGTTTACTTCTACAAGTGCTGTTTGCGTAACAGGTTTAGCGGTATTAGATACTTCAACAGCTTTTACCGTTGTTGGGCAATCCATAATTTTAGTTTTAATTCAATTGGGCGGAATTGGAATATTAACCTTTACGTCTTTCTTTGCTTTCTTTTTTAGAGGAAGTTCTTCTTTTAAAGAGGGATTAAACACAAAAGATTTTATTGCACATGATGGCTTAAAAGATGTATTTAGAGCGGCTCTAAATGTTGTACTTTTTACTATTGGAATTGAAGCAGTCGGAGCAATTTTTGTGTACACTTCAATCATTGATAATAATGCGATAGAGAATAAATTTTTCTTTTCAATATTCCATTCAATTTCAGCTTTTTGTAATGCTGGATTTTCTTTATTGCAAGGTAATTTATATGATGGGGCCATCCGTTTTAATTATTTCTTGCAATGGGTTATTATGATATTAATTATTTTTGGCGGGTTAGGTCATAACATAGTGTTTAATTTTTATCAAAAAATTAAAACTCAAGTTTTAGAATTTTTTGACAAAACCATTGTTCATAGAAAAGTTAGAATCATCACCTTAAATACTCAAATTGTAATTTATACAACATTAGTTTTGTTAATTGGAGGTTTTGTTTTCTTATTTATTTCAGAATACAACAACACTTTATTAGAACACGAAAGCACTTTTGGAAAAATAACTGCCGCTGCATTTAATTCGGTAACACCTAGGACTGCTGGATTTAATGCGGTTGACTTTGCTAATATGACGGTTCCTTCATTATTAGTAATTATTTTTTTAATGTGGATTGGTGGTTCGCCAGCTTCAACCGCTGGGGGTATTAAAACAAGCACCTTTGCTTTAGCCACTTTAAATATATTTGCAGTAGCAAAAGGCAAAAGCAGAATTGAAATATTTGGAAGAAGAATTTCAAGTGAATCCACCTCAAGAGCTTTCGCAATTTTATGTATTTCATTAATTTCTATCGGTATCTCAATTATACTTTTGTTAATTTTTGAACCGAAAGGAACCCCTTTATTAACTGTAGCTTTTGAATGTTTTTCTGCCTATAGTACTGTGGGATTAAGCTTAAATTTCACCCCAACAATAACAGAACCTAGCAAATACGTGCTAATTGCCGATATGTTTATAGGACGAATTGGAATGCTCAACTTATTGATTGGAATGCTTCAAAAATTGAATCATCAATTCTATGAATATCCAAAAGAAAATATATTAATTAACTAATGTAGCAAAAATGAAAATTATAGTATTTGGTTTAGGAAACTTTGGAATGTCGCTTGCCATCAGTTTAACTGAAACAGGAAACGAAGTAATAGGTGTAGATAAAAACATCGAAAAAATTAATCTTATCAAAGATAAAATTTCACATGCAATTGCCTTAGATTCAACAAATGAATTATCGTATGAAGCTTTACCTTTAAAAGATGCGGATAAAGTTGTCGTAGCTATTGGAGAAAATGAAGGGGCAGCGATAATTACAACTGCAATTATTAAAAAATTGAGTGATGTAAAAATCATCAGTAGAGCCTTGTCTCCTATTCACGACACGGTTTTAGAGGCTATGGGGATTTACAGTATTATTCACCCAGAACAAGAATCGGCTGATCGATTAACCAAACAAATTAACTTCAAATCAACTCTAGAAAACTATCAATTAGATGATAATTTTACGATTTCTGAAGTAAGAGCTAAACCAGAATTCTTCGGAAAAACATTGGGTGAATTAGACTCTATAGATACATATCATTTAACTCTAATTACGATTATTCGCAAAAGAGAAAAACGCAATTTAATTGGGAAAAAGTCAATTGTAAAAGAATCTATTGGACGTCCTACGCCTGAAACAATCGTGCAGGAAGATGATATTTTAGTAGTTTACGGATACAACAAAGACATTGAAACGTATTGTTTAGGACAAGAAGAACATCAAATTAGAAGCTAAAATGACTCGAATTCTTTCTACAAAGAGACTTTCAAAGGCGTTAAAAAAAGAGTTTTCTGATGCTGGAATAGAACTTGTAGAAAAGAATTTTATTCAAACCAAATCGGTTTCATTTGAAACACCTCAACTAAACAATTACTTAATTTTTACAAGTAAACAAGCGGTAAAAAGTGTTTTGAAATCGGGACTACAAACCATTCTTTTGAAACCTTGTCTGTGTGTGGGAAGTAAAACCAAAAGTTTTCTCGAAAAGAAAAGTTTCACCGTTATTGAAAGTGCTGATTATGCCGAAGATTTGATTCAAGTTATTGATTTGAAATACAAAGAAAATTCGTTTACGTTCTTCTGTGGCAACATCAGAAAAAATACAATTCCATATTATTTTCAGCAAAACAAAATCGCCTATAACGAAATTGTTGTATATGAAACCAAACTGAAACCACACCAATTAAAAGAACCTTTTGATGGGATTTTATTTTTCAGTCCGTCAGGAGTAAATAGCTTTTTGGAAAACAATACATTAGAAAATAAAACCTGTTTTTGCATTGGAACCACCACCGCAAAAGCATTAGAAAACAATCCCGAAGTTTCGGGACATAAAAACATAGTAATTGCAGCACAACCCACCGTTGAAAATGTAATTACTGAAGTAATAAAATTTTATAAATAAAAATAAGAACTGAAAGGTTTTCGAAATCTGTTAGGTCTGAAAAACAAAAATCATGTTAAAGAACGATTTATTTTTAAGAGCATTAAAAGGAGAAACTGTTGAACGTCCACCCGTTTGGATGATGCGTCAAGCAGGAAGATATTTACCAGAATTTAGAGTTTTGCGCGATAAATATGATTTTTTCACCCGTTGTGAAACGCCAGAATTAGCAGCTGAAATTACCGTGCAACCTATCCGAATTGTAAAACCAGATGCTGCCATTTTATTTTCAGATATTTTAGTAGTACCAAGAGCTATGGGAATTCATGTAGAATTAAAAGACAATTTAGGTCCGATAATTCCAAATCCAATTCGTACAGCCGAACAAGTAAATCAGGTTTTTGTTCCAAATATTCACGAGACTTTAGGTTACGTGATGGATGCAGTAAAATTAACCAAAGAAATGTTGAACGACGATGTACCATTAATCGGTTTCGCTGGTTCACCTTGGACAATTTTCTGTTATGCTGTAGAAGGTAAAGGTTCAAAAAGTTTTGATACGGCTAAAGGATTTTGCTTTTCAAATCCAGTTGCGGCACATTTATTATTACAAAAAATCACCGATACCACAATTTTATACTTGAAAGAAAAAGTAAAAGCAGGTTGTAATGCCATACAAATTTTTGATTCTTGGGGAGGAATGCTTTCTCCGGTAGATTATCAAGAATTCTCATGGCAATACATCAACCAAATTGTAGAAGCTTTAGCTGAAGAAACGGAAGTAATTGTTTTTGGAAAAGGGTGTTGGTTTGCCTTGAACGACATGGCAAAATCAAAAGCTTCGGCTCTAGGAATAGATTGGACATGTTCGCCAAGAAACGCGCGATATTTAACTGGTGGTGACATCACTTTACAAGGAAATTTCGATCCAAGTCGATTGCTTTCTCCAATTCCAACCATCAAAAAAATGGTACACGAAATGATTGACGAATTCGGAAAAGACAAATACATCGTAAACTTAGGTCACGGAATTTTACCAAATATTCCTGTTGATCATGCGAAGGCGTTTGTGGAAGCAGTGAAGGAGTATAAAAAGTAGAATAATAAATTTTAAAAATTGATTAACCAACTATTATATATGTATGTTCCTTTTGTAATATGCTTTGGAAATATTTTATTTTTATTATCAGGAAAAAATTCTAATCCTATTAATTTTAGATATAATAACTTATTTGAATTCCAAAAAGGGAAATGGTTTTATTTTGTATATTTTTTATTATCTATATTAACTTTTGTTTTCGAAAGCTCAGAAGCTTCTAACTTATATTCTAGTCCTTTGTTATTATCAATTTTAATTTTATTCTCAAATTTAATAATTAGATTAATTTATAAAAGAAATATAATTATTTCAACAAGGTGGGATTATAGACCTTCTAAAATGTCTATTTTAGATGTTTTACTGTCTTATTTTGCTATATTAATATCAATTTTATTCCCTTTATATTCTAATTTTTAAGAATGAAAAATAAATTCTACACCTACATACAAAACCTGCAAAATCAAATCTGTAAAGGATTAGAGGACATTGACGGCGGCACTAAATTTCGTGAAGATATTTGGGAACGACCAGAAGGCGGTGGCGGTCGCACACGTGTTATTGAAAACGGAAACGTTTTTGAAAAAGGTGGTGTGAACATATCAGCCGTTCATGGCAAATTACCTGATACCATGCAAAAAATGTTCGGTGTTGGAGAAGCGGATTTTTTCGCTTGTGGATTGAGTTTAGTAATTCATCCGAAAAATCCGATGGTGCCAACCGTTCATGCCAATTGGCGCTATTTTGAAATGTATGACGACAAAGGCAACATCATCAATCAATGGTTTGGTGGCGGACAAGATTTAACACCGTATTATTTGTTTGAAGAAGATGCCAAACATTTTCATAAAACCTGTAAAACCGCTTGCGATAAACATAATTCTGAATTTTATCCGAACTATAAAAAGAAGTGCGACGAATATTTTTGGAACGCACATCGATTGGAAGCTAGAGGAATTGGCGGTTTGTTTTTCGATTATTTAAAAGCAACCGAGCAAATGTCGATGGAAGATTGGTTCAATTTCGTATCAGAAGTGGGGAATTCTTTCTTACAAGCGTATGTTCCAATTGTGGAAAAAAGAAAAGATTTACCTTCTACGGATGCACAACGCACTTGGCAAGAAATTCGTCGTGGTCGTTATGTAGAATTCAATTTGGTTCACGATAAAGGCACACTTTTCGGACTAAAAACTAACGGAAGAATTGAAAGTATTTTGATGAGTTTGCCACCACATGTGCAATGGGTATATGACCATCATCCTGAACCAGGAAGTGAAGAAGAAAAATTACTAAAAGTATTAGCAAAACCTATTGAATGGATATAAAATTAAGCTCCCTGTTTTTTTTTATAGGCACTTTTTTTGGAGTGGCTCAAAACGACTCGTTGTCATCTCCTTTTTTTAAATCATATGACGAAAAAGTAACCAGTAGTTTATATTTTATAGATACTTCTAACAGTTTTGAATTTCTGTTCGATTCTGGTGGACAAAAGGATCATTTAAGCTTAATTCCAAACCGAAAAGCACAAATTGGCGCTAATATCAGCTATAAATTTATTGATGTGAGTTATGGATTTTCGCCTCAATTTTTTGAAGAAAACAAAGACAATTCAGATTCCAAATTATTTACCATCAGCACCCGTTTTTATCATAAAAAATGGATGCAGTCCATCACATTTATTAATCAGAAAGGATTTTATATAGAAGATGATGTAACCCTATTTTTACCTAGATTAAGAACTACAAAAATTGGCGGTACAACTTCTTATGTTTTTAATGATAAATTTTCGTTTAAAACCATTGCCAATCAAAAAGAATGGCAAACCAAAAGCGCAGGAAGTTTTATTCCTAATTTTAGTTTTTATTATACTAATTTTGATCTCAACGATGGAAGTGGCGGCGAACATAGTGATGTTTATTTAGCAACGCTTTCGGCTTCCTATTTTTATAATTTAGTCATAAAAGAAAAGTTTTTAGTTTCTGCTGGACTTTCTCCTGGCTTTGGATTTAATGATGTGGATGGCGACGTTTCTCCACTATACGAAGTAACGGGAAGTTTTAAAATTGGGTACAATGTGGACTCGTTTTTTAGTTTTATCAATTTGAATTTTACTGATTTTGTTCAAGATACTGATGCAAAAATTAGATTAAACGATAATTTTTCAACCTTCAAATTTACACTTGGTTAT
>Ga0255098_1000015_pt1 | contig 92671 bp, 78 predicted proteins | sample Colum_Atlam_RepC_2_FD_188440 | JGI IMG/M metagenome (GOLD analysis project Ga0255098, IMG submission 188440) | Freshwater microbial communities from Columbia River, Oregon, United States - Colum_Atlam_RepC_8d | ecosystem: Environmental > Aquatic > Freshwater > River | place: USA: Oregon... | reverse complement strand
CAAATTCACTCACTACTTGCCGTTTAAATGCTTCACTATAAATTTGTGGAGTACTCTCAATTTTTGAAGTTTTCTTTTTTGTTGACATATTATGTAATATTTAGTCAACTTTTTTCAGGACAAGACATTTTAAATAAAAGCCCTACAAACAATGTAGGGCTTTTTTATTGCTATCCATTTATATCTGAACCAAAAATATCCTCTGCAGAGGAAAAATCTAAATATTCAGCTTTATGAGCATATTTTACAATTTCATCAATTCCTTTTTGAAGTAACAATTGTGAAGTATACCTTCTGCTTACTGCCACTTCATGGTCATCTAATATCAATCGAAAGAAAAACTTCCCACTAGACGATTTAAAACGCATAAAAACACATCGTTCAATTGCATTTTTAAGTCGCTCTATCTCTTCTTCACATTCAAAACGCAATTCAAAATCGTTGCTTGTAAAAATAGTTTTCCCTTTTCCAGAAACAAACTCATATTTATAAGCTCCGCTTGTTCGTTGTACAATGACAAATGTACCCATTTATAAAAAAATATTTGAAGCGAAGATACTATTTTAAACTAAATTACATAAGTTGAATATAAAAACAATTCAACCATATTTGGTGTTTTTACATATTAAAAATACGAAAATAATTATTTCAAATTCATTAAATTATCTATATTTGCTACATATAGACAATAAATTGCAAAAATTATGAATATTAGTTTTACAAAAAAGCAGGAAATTTACATCAATAAACAAGTGGAAACAGGTGATTATCAAAACAATAGTGAAGTAATAAGAGACGCCTTACGTTTGCATGAAATTTATAGAGAAAAAGTAATTACTGATTTGAGAAATGAAATCGAAAAAGGTTGGTCATCTGAAAATAGTGACCGGTCAATTACAGATATAATTGCGGCAAAAAAAGCAGCATATGCCAAGAAATAAATATATTTTATCTCGAGAAGCGGACAATGACTTGGAAGAAATATTTGACTATACTTTTGAAGAATTTGGATTTAATCAAGCGGTAAAATATTTAGATGAAATTGCTAAAGTATTTATCAAGATCATAAATACGCCTGAAATGGGAAGAAGCAGAAACGAGATTAAAAAAAGCTTATATAGTTTGCCAACAGGAAGTCATGTCGTGTTTTATACAATACAAATTGATCACATTAGGATTGTAAGGGTTTTGCATGGAGCTAAAGATATGCCAAAAAGTTTTTGATTCCTTATATTGTATAAAGCAATAGCTCGTAATCCTTCGGTTACGAGCTATTTTTTCTTTTTATAATAGAACTCTTAATTTTACTATCACCAATTTAAATATGTAACTCCAATTTACTAAATGCAATATTAGCATTAGTAACTACTTATTGCAATATAATCTTTTTAATATCCACAATCTGACCTTGTGGATTGATGATTTGAACAAAGTACATTCCAGTGCCACCCCACGTTGCCAGTTGCATAGTGCTGTTTGTGCCAGAAGTAGTAATTGGTGTCGTTGCCACTTCTTGACCCAATGAGTTAATGATTTTTAATGTTCCACCATTCAAATTGGTGATGTTGTTGAAATTGATATTGATTTGAGAACTTGCAGGATTGGGAGCAATGGTAATGTTATTTGCCCATGTAACTGGTTCATTGAAAGATAACTGACCAACATTGATAATAAGTGTGTCGGTAACGGTGATGTTGGTGATGCATTGGTTGGCATTATACAAGTTAGTTATTTCTTCTTGGGTTAAGGCTCGGTTCCATATGCCTATGTCATCGATTTTGCCTAAAAATTGTTCTGAATTGTCAGATAGAGTGTTTTTACCAAATAATAAAGGGCAATTTTGATTGTTCGGGACTAATGTAAATGGTTGAGTATTATCTAAAACACCATTTTTATAAAGTTTCAACTGACCATTGCTAATGGTAACAACCCAATATTCCCAATTGTTTGGTATATATGAATTTGTTGACCATACTTGTTGACCATTCCCCATTCCCAATGCGCGTGAGGCGATTAATTTAGTATCATGCACTATATTGGTATGGTAGCTTAAAGTCATATTATATTCCCAAGTCCAATACGTTTCTCTTTTTGAAAGTATAGTTTGATAATTTTGATTATTATAACCTAATGTATTAACCCATGCCGCCATGGTTATATCTCCGGTAATAGAAATAGAATTACTATTTGGAACTTGAATAAAATCATCTACCCCGTCAAAATTATACGCACTATTTGCATTTCCAAAACGGTCGGTAGTCACTGTAGCACCGTTAACAGTTCCATTATTACCATTCCCACTTTCATCGTTGGCGTTACCACAAAATGGCCAATAACCAACAAGTCCATTTGTAGGAACATTGGCTGGCAAACATGCGGTTTGAGGCAAAGATGAGTTATATATGTTGGTAATTTCTTGCTGTGTAAGTGCTCGGTTCCAGATTCCAATGTCATCTAATTTACCATTAAATGACCAAGAAGGAACAATAAGAGGTTGGTGAGAACCAATGTATAAATTTTCAACTGTAGTTGGTAATGAAGTTATATTTGCAGCTTGAGATGCGAATAAAGTTCCATTAATATATACTTTTTTTGTTTGTGTAGTTAAGTCAAAAGTTGCAACTATATGGAGCCATGTGCCTTGTTGAATTGGATTAGTGAAAAGAAACCCTCCAGCCTCTAACCATCTTATTTTATCTAAAGGAGGAATAGTGTTATTTGCACTTGTAATTAAGTCATATCCTCCCATCTTACTAATTATACCATTTTCAGTATTGAAATTAGTTGCATTAAACCATGCACTAAGAGTAATACTACCTGTAATGTTTACTGAAGAGGAATTCCCACAATTAATATAATCTGAATTATCGTCAAAACTATATGCACTATTTGTATTTCCTAATCGGTCTGTTGTTAATAATGCTCCAGTTACGACACCATTATTCCCATTCCCACTAATATCATTAGCGTTGCCGTTGAAAGGCCAATAACCAACAAGTCCATTGGTAGGAACATAAGATGGCACTTGCGCTAAAAGTGTTTGGGTAGTTAAAGCTACGCCCACCGCAAGTAAAAGTATCGTTTTTTTCATTGTATATTTATTTATATAATTTAGAATTAAAGAGTCAAATATATGAAAAAAATTTAATAATCGGCATATATGCCGATTATTTGCAATTACAATGATTGAATTTTGACTATGTCAAATGAACAATTACAAAAACTAGGTAATCTAATAAAAGTTAAAGCAAAAGCTAAGTTTAAAACCAACTTAGAGTTTGCTTCATTTTGCGATATTGACGAAAAAAGCATCCGCAGAATTCTAAAAGGTAATCAAAACTTCTCTATCAATATCTTCTCAAAAATTTGTAGCGCACTAGACATTAAAATGTCTGATCTACTTAAAGAAATTGAACTATAAAAATATATTCATGTTAGAAATAGTTTTAACAAAAAAAGCTCCGAACAATGTTCGGAGCTTTTGTTCCGAATAGTCGGAATCAAGGCGGCTCCGAAGCTTCGGAGTTGAACCCGCTACTTATAATTTATTTTGACAAATATCATCTAAAATAGTTTTATCGTCAATAATTTTGACAATAAATTTTCTCGACTTCATTCTTTTAATAAATCTTTCAAGCTTATATGCTGTTTCACTTTTGTCGCATAAATACGACAACCTTAATTCCCACGGAATCCCTTTGCAAGTAAAAGAATCTGCATATACTTTTAAATTATGCTCTTGCAAACGTTTCTCCACATTATCAGTAGTACCAACGTAATAATTGTCTAATTTTAAAGAATATATTATATAAACAAAATACATAAAAATAGTTTTAACAAAAAAAGCTCCGAACAATGTTCGGAGCTTTTGTACTCAAGGCGGGACTTGAACCCGCACGGGCATTACTACCCACTGGATTTTAAGTCCAGCGTGTCTACCAATTCCACCACTCAAGCAAATATTTTGGTATAGAGCGAAAAACGGGGTTCGAACCCGCGACCTCGACCTTGGCAAGGTCGCGCTCTACCAACTGAGCTATTTTCGCGTTTCGTAATATAATCTTTAAAGAACGTCGCCATACTTATTCCGTATTGCGAGTGCAAATATAGTACATATTTTTATTCTTGCAAGTACTTTTTAAATAAAAATTGAAACTTTTTCATAACCTTTTGATAACGAATTATTTATTTTGAAATTATTTTTTTACCAACATTCGTTTTATTTCGTTTAGCTTCATTAAAGCTTCCACAGGAGTTAAGGTATTGATGTCGATATTCATGATTTCTTCTTTAATATCTTCCAAAAGTGGATCATCTAAATTAAAGAAACTTAATTGCAATTCATCATTTGCTGATTTAATTCCAGATAATTCTTCGCTGGAATGTCTTTTTTCTAATTGCTTCAATAATTTTTGCGCTTTTTGAATCACAATCTGAGGCATTCCTGCCATTTTTGCTACGTGAATACCAAAACTATGCGCACTTCCGCCTTTCACTAATTTACGAATGAATAAAACAGTATCTTTTAATTCCTTCACAGAAACATTGAAATTCTGAATTCTGTCAAACGTAACTTCCATTTCATTTAATTCATGATAATGCGTAGCAAAAAGTGTTTTCGGTTTATTTGGATGTTCGTGCAAATATTCTGAAATCGCCCAAGCAATCGAAATTCCGTCATAAGTTGAAGTTCCTCTTCCAATTTCATCTAACAACACCAAACTTCTTTCTGAAATATTATTCAAAATCGAAGCAGTTTCATTCATTTCCACCATAAAAGTAGATTCACCCATCGAAATATTATCACTTGCTCCTACTCTGGTGAAGATTTTATCCACAACACCCATTCGCACGCTTTCTGCTGGAACAAAACTTCCCATTTGCGCCATCAATACAATCAAAGCCGTTTGACGCAAAATTGCCGATTTACCGGACATATTCGGACCCGTAATCATAATAATTTGTTGGGTTTCTCTATCTAAATAAACATCATTCGAAATATAAGGCACACCAACAGGCAATTGCTTTTCAATTACTGGATGACGTCCTTCTTTGATTTCCAAATCAAAACTTTCATCTAAATCAGGACAAACGTATTTGTTATCAATCGCTAATTGGGTGAAAGAAGTCAAACAATCTAATTGCGCAATTAAATTAGCATTCAACTGAACGTGCTTGATATACGTAGCAATCCAATTGACTAATTGCTCAAACAACTGCGATTCTAATTGATGAATTTTTTCTTCGGCACCTAAAATCTTCGATTCGTATTCTTTTAGTTCTTCTGTAATGTAGCGCTCGGCATTCACTAAGGTTTGCTTACGAATCCATTCGGCTGGAACTTTATCTTTATGTGTATTTCTAACTTCGATATAATATCCAAAAACGTTATTGAACGAAACTTTCAAAGATGGAATTCCTGAAGCTGCACTTTCACGTTGTTCTAATTCTTCCAAATAACCTTTTCCAGTGGATGATATCGCTCGTAATTCATCTAATTCCGAATGAACTCCAACAGCAATTGCATTTCCTTTATTCACACTTACTGGTGCGTCTTCTTGAATGGTTGTTTTTATTTTTTCGCGTAACAATTCGCAAGCATGTAAACTATCGCCAATTACTCGTAAAGCTTCATTTTCACTCGACAAAGCCAATGTTTTAATTGGAATAATCGCATCTAACGAATCTTTCAAGAAATTAACTTCTCTTGGCGAAATTTTTCCGGTTGCTACTTTTGAAATCAAACGTTCTAAATCGGAAATTTGCTTGATTTGATACTGAATTTGTTGTAAAACTTCAGGATTAGTTTTCAAATACGAAATCACCTCATGGCGACTTCTAATTTTTGCAATATCTTTCAACGGAAGCGCCAACCAACGCTTCAAAAGCCTTGCTCCCATTGGCGAAAGCGTTTTATCAATCACATCTAAAAGTGTTACCGCATTTGGATTATAACTGTGATACAATTCTAAATTTCGAATCGTAAATTTATCCATCCAAACATAAGCATCTTCAGCAATACGTTGGATATTTGTGATATGTTGAATTTTATTGTGTTGCGTTTCCGACAAATAATATAAAATCGCACCCGACGCAATCAAACCTTCGGTTAATTCCTCTACTCCAAAACCTTTTAGAGAATTGGTTTGAAAATGTTTCGTCAAACTTTCTAAGGCATAATCTTCTTTATACACCCAATCTTCCAAAAAGAAGGTGTGAAAATCGTCTCCAAAAACCGAATGAAACTGATTTTTAAACTGTTTCGGAATTAAAATTTCACTTGGAGGAAAGTTTTGCAATAATTTATCGATGTATTCTTCATTACCTTGAGAAACTAAAAATTCACCTGTTGAGACATCTAAAAATGCCACACCAAGCAATTTTTTCCCAAAATGAACTGCTGCTAAAAAGTTATTCGACTTCGATTGTAATATCTCATCATTCATCGAAACTCCAGGCGTAACTAATTCCGTAACACCTCGTTTTACAATGGTTTTAGTCATTTTTGGATCTTCCAATTGATCGCAAATTGCTACTCGAAGTCCGGCTTTAACTAACTTGGGTAAATACGTATTTATGGAATGATGCGGAAATCCAGCCAAAGCAGTTTCGGTTTCAGAACCAGCGCCACGTTTGGTTAAGGTTATGCCTAAAATTCCTGCTGCTCTAACTGCATCTTCTCCAAAGGTTTCATAAAAATCGCCCACACGAAACAACAAACAAGCATCGGGATATTTGTTTTTTATCTCGTTGTATTGCTTCATTAAAGGCGTTTCCTTGGGTGTTTTATCAGGAGTTGCTGCAGATTTTTTAGCCACAATTTCAAATTTTAAGTATGATTGCGAAGGTAAGAAAATAAAGTATTAAGATAAAAGAATTAAGTAGCAAGACTAAATCTAAAATTTTTAACGCAAAGAAGCTAAGTTTTTCGCAAAGTTCGCAAAGACTTTTATGACCTTAAATGACTTATATGTTTAAAATGTCACATTGACAAATTGCCTAATTGCCACATTTCCCTTATTTTTGCCCTATGAGAAAATTAGCCAACGCAGAATTAGAACGTAAAAACATCAACGAGTTTAAAGAAGCTCAAAAAACACCAATTATTGTCATCTTAGACGATATTAGAAGTTTGCACAATATTGGTTCGGTTTTTAGAACTTCGGATGCTTTTTTAATTGAGAAAATTTATCTGTGTGGCATTACAGCTACACCGCCCAACAAAGAAATTCATAAAACAGCTCTTGGCGCTACTGAAACTGTGAATTGGGAATATGCGAAAGACGTTTTAGAAGTGGTGCATCAATTGAAACAAGAAAATATAAAAGTGTATTCTGTGGAACAAACGGAAAATGCAATTATGTTGGACGATTTTCAACCAGAAACCAATACAAAATATGCCTTAATTTTTGGAAACGAAGTAAAAGGCGTTTCGCAAGAGGCTATTAATTTAAGCGATGGTGTGATTGAAATCCCGCAATTGGGAAGCAAACATTCGTTGAATATTTCGGTGAGCGCTGGGATAGTGATTTGGGATTTATTTCAAAAGCTTCGCTAGAAAAAAGAACAAAGAAAAAAGAGAAAAGACTCATAATTTGTCATGCTGAACTCGTTTCAGCATCTCGACTTTTAGAAGCTGAAATAAATTCAGCTTGACAAGACTAGATTTTAATACTTTTTAATCTTCGCATTAATTTCATTCAACAAAAACACATAATCTTCCTGTTTTTTCACAAAATCTAAATCTGAAACATCAATAATCAACGCATTCAAATCGGTTTGAGTTTTGATGTAATCTAAATAACCTTGATTGATTTTTTCTAAATAATCAGCTGGAATTTCTTGCTCGTAACTTCTGCCACGCTTTTTGATGTTTTCTAAAAGACGGTCGGTATTTTGATACAAATACACATACAAATCAGGTTTTGGCATTTCTTTGTGAATGATGTCGAACATGGTTTTGTACAAACGAAATTCATCTTCTTGTAGTGTAACTTTAGCAAAAATCAGCGATTTAAAAATGTGATAATCAGCCACTACAAAATCTTTAAATAAGTCAAATTGCGCTAAATCATCTGATAATTGTTGGTATCTATCGGCTAAAAACGACATTTCTAAAGGAAACGCATAGCGACTTTGGTCTTTATAAAATTTTGGTAAAAACGGATTATCAGCAAAACGTTCTAATACTAATTTGGCATTGCAATCTTCAGCTAATTTAGTTGACAAAGTCGTTTTTCCTGCTCCAATATTACCTTCAATAGCTATGTAATTGAATTGTTGTAATGCTAATTTTTCAATGGGCGAAACTATGGAATGAACAGCTTTAATTTCACTATTATCTTCAGTTTGAAGCAATAATTGAGCAATAGTTTTTTTTAACGTTGGATGTTCCCAATTCAAACCTAAATCCAACATGGGTTGCAAAACAAATTTTCTATTTTGAAGTAACGGATGTGGAACTTGCAAGGTTTCTGTAGAAATAATTTCTTCGTCAAAAGCAATGATATCTACATCAATAATTCGAGCTTGATAACCTGAATCTTTAGAACGTACTCTGCCTAACTTTTTTTCGACTTTCAAAACTTGTTTGAGAACTTTTTGCGCCGATTTTGAGGTATGAATTAGAATAGCAGCATTAAAAAAAGGCTCACTTTCAAAACCCCAAGCAGGTGTTTCATAAATTTTAGAAACCTTTACAACTGTTGCTACTTCATTATGAATCAAATCAATACAAGACTGAATCGTTGCTAATCGATTGCCTTGATTGCTTCCTAAAGATAAAATTACTTGATGCTGACTCATATTGGCAAAATAACGAACATTTTTAGACTTATAATTTACCTTTCTTGTTTTTTTATGAACATGTAACAATTTTATATTTTTAACTACTAATTAGGTAAATAATAAATAAATTGAAATGAGATTTTTAGGAAATGTATTAGCTACAATTGTAGGTATATTTATTTTTTGTATGATTTTTTTCTTCGGAATTATAATCATTGGTGCCATTGCGGGTGGCGATGAAGACACGGTTAGTGTAAAAAAGAATTCAGTAATTGAATTAGACTTATCCAAAGTAACTTTAGATTATGCTGGAAAAACAAATTACAAAGACTTTGGTTATTTTGAAGCAGAACATGATGGAGTTACCGATATTTTAAATGCAATTGAAGCTGCTAAAACCGATGACAAAATTAGAGGCATTTCTATCTTAAATAACCAATCACAACTTGGCTTAGCCCAAAGTAAAGCTGTTCGTGACAAACTAGAAGAATTTAAAAAGTCAGGGAAATTCGTTTATGCGTATGCAAATTTTTTCACACAAGGCGAATATTATTTGAATTCGGTTGCCGATCAAGTTTATTTGAACCCTATGGGGGAAGTCGACTTTAAAGGTTTATCTGCTGAAATTTTATACATGAAAGACTTGCAAGAGAAAACAGGTGTAAAAATGGAAGTAATTCGTCATGGAAAATACAAAAGCGCGGTTGAACCATTCTTAACACAAGAAATGAGTCCTGAAAATCGTGAACAAATGACTGTTTTATTGAATTCTGTTTGGAGTACTATTGTTTCTGATATTGCAAAGAGTAGAAAATTAACTGTGGTTCAATTAAATGCTATTGCCAATTCATTAGGAGCAAGAACACCTGAATTAGCATTGGCTAATAAATTAGTTGATAAAGTAGCTTATGAAGATGAATATCATGATGCCATTAGAGCAAAATTAAAGTTAGATAAAAAAGAAAAATACGACTTTGTAAGCATCATAGATTATGCAAAAAAGGCAGCATCAACTGTTGAAGATTATTCTAAAAATGACATTATTGCTGTGATTTATGCACAAGGCGAAATTACAGGAGGAGAAGGAGATGTAAATATAATTGGAGAAGGTTCAATCAATCGTTCATTGAAAGAAGCTCGTGAGGATGATGATGTAAAAGCAATCGTATTGAGAGTAGATAGTCCAGGTGGAAATGCATTAACTTCTGAATTGATTTGGAGAGAAATCGAAATTACTAAAAAAGTAAAACCAGTGGTGGTGTCAATGGGAAATTATGCGGCTTCTGGTGGTTATTATATTGCTGCTAATGCGGATCGAATTTTTGCAGAACCTAACACAATTACTGGATCAATTGGCGTTTTTGGGATGTTACCCAACATGAACCAATTAGGTAAAAATATTGGAATCAATGCTGAGCAAGTAAAAACACATGATAATGCAAGTGGATACAGTGTTTTTGAACCTATAGACGAAAATTTTAAAGGTTATGTTTTAGAAAGTATCGAAAGAATATATGCTACTTTCTTAAAACGTGTAGCCGATGGACGAAAAATGACAACTGCGCAAGTAGATGCTATTGGTCAAGGGAGAGTTTGGACCGGAGTTGACGCTCACAAACTTGGATTGGTAGACGAAATAGGTGGTTTAGATGCAGCGATTAAATATGCCGCTAAATTAGGAAAAACGTCTTCGTACAGAACTGAAAACTATCCAGAATACGAAAAAAGCTTTGATGATTTGTTAGCTAATTTCACTGGAATGGCGATGTTTAAAACCAAAGAACAATTGTTAAAAGAACAATTAGGAGAAGAAGGATTCCAAATGTTAGAACAAATCAAACGAGTGAAAAGCAGAAAAGGTATTCAAGCAATGATGCCTTATGAAATTGAGATTCATTAATTCATTTCTATAAAACACTAAATCCCAAAGACAATTTGTTTTTGGGATTTTTTTATAATTTTTACTCAAAATTAATGCGTAAATTTACAATTGGCACTACTTTTGTCTCCCTAAAATAAATCACTTCAAAAAATACAATTATGTTAAAGAAAGTTTTAAAAGGACTTGGGATTTTTCTATTGGTAACCGTCATTGCCTTAGCTGCAGCTCCGTTTTTGTTTAAAGACAAAATCAAGGAAATGATTGCTAAAACCCTAAATGAAAATGTAAATGCGAACATTGCGTTTGAAGATGTAGATTTAAGTTTATTCAAGAGTTTTCCAAAAGCGAACGTTACCATTGACAAACTTAGCATTATAACAAAGGTCCCTTTTGAAAAAGATACGCTTTTATATGCTGGAGAAACCAACGTAACCATGAGCATCAAAGAGCTTTTTAAAGGCGAAGGAGAAGCTATGAATCTAGAGAGTTTTAGCGTAGTGAACGGCATCGTAAACATCATTTTTAACAAAGATGGTATTGGGAATTTTGACATCGCTTTAAAAGAAGAAACTGAAAAAAAACCTTCTGATAGCAAACCTTTTGCTATGAATATTCAGGATTACGAAGTAGAAAACTTAAAATTTACTTACCTTGATGAAGGTTCCAAAATGAAAATGGTTTTAGACAGTATTTATCATAAAGGAACAGGAAATTTTGCCGCTCAAAAATTAGATTTAGAAACTAAAACTACTGCAAAACTATCTTTTGATATGGACAAAATAAACTACATGAACAACGTAGCCATTTCTTTAGATGCCATTTTAGGGATTGATTTAGAAAAAAGCAAATATGAATTCAAAGACAACAAAGCGTTGATTAATCAATTACCCTTAGAATTTAACGGCTTTATTCAAATGGTTGAAGTAGGTCAAACCTATGATTTAACATTCAAAACACCAACTTCTGATTTTAAAAACTTCTTGGGATTAATTCCAGCGGCATATTCGAGCGATATCAATAAAGTGAAAACAACAGGACAATTTTCGGTAGATGGAAAAGTAAAAGGAAATTTAACCGAAACAACCATTCCTACTTTTGATGTAAAGATTGCTTCAAACAATGCTTCTTTCCAATACCCAGATTTACCAAAATCAGTTAAAAACATTGTAATTGACACACACATAGTCAACGAAACAGGTTTAATGAACGACACGTATGCAAACTTACATAATTTATCATTTGCAATTGACCAAGATGTTTTTAACGCAAAAGCAACGGTTAAAAACATTGCAGATAATGCACTTGTAGATGCGGAATTAAAAGGAACTATTAATTTAGCAAATGTTACCAAAGCGTATCCTGTAAAATTAGACAAACCATTAACTGGAATTCTAAAAGCCGATGTTAAGACAAAATTCGACATGCAATCGGTAGAAAAAAGTCAATATCAAAATATACAAAATTCTGGAACAATTAGTTTGACTGGATTCAATTATGAAGGTCCAGAAATGGCGAAACCGTTCAAAATCAATCAAGCTTCAGTTGCCTTTAATCCGAACCAAATTCGCTTGAATCAGTTTGATGCTAAAACAGGAACATCTGATATTCAAGCAAATGGAACGTTGGATAATTTTTATGGCTTTATGTTTAAAAACCAAATCTTGAAAGGAAAATTCAACATGAATTCGACCAAATTAGTAGTTTCAGATTTCATGGCACCAACCACTGCTACAACTGATGATGGAAAGAAAACAACCGAAGCAGTTAAAATCCCTTCATTCTTAGATTGTAGTATTACAGCAAAAGCAAAAACTGTAGTTTATGACAATTTGAATTTAAAAGATGTTTCTGGAAACATGGTAATTAGAGATGAAGCCGTAAGCTTAAACAATTTAAAAATGAGTGTTTTTGGCGGAAATATAGGTTTAACAGGAACCGTTTCAACCAAAGGAAAAACACCTACTTTCAACATGAATTTAGGTTTAGATAAAGTTAATATTGCCGAATCGTTCACACAGTTAGATATGCTGAAATCAATTGCACCAATTGCTGGTGTTATTAATGGAAAATTAAATTCGACCATTAAACTATCAGGCGATTTACAAAACGATATGACACCCAATTTAAAATCCATTTCTGGTGATTTATTTGGTCAATTATTATCAACTACCGTAAATGAAAAGAATTCAGCCATGTTAACAGCTTTAAGTTCAAACATGAAATTCATCGACATAAGTAAAGTAAACTTAAACGATGTAAAAGCCGCTTTATCTTTCAAAGATGGAAAAGTAAACGTAAAACCATTCGACATTAAATACCAAGACATTGTTGTAAATGTAGGTGGTACACATGGTTTTGATCAAACTATGAATTACGATTTGAAATTTGATGTTCCTGTTAAATATTTAGGCAAGGATATAAACAATTTAATTGCTAAATTAACACCAGCCAACCAAAAACAAATAACGAGTATTCCAGTAAATGGTTTAATGACAGGGAATTTCTCTCAGCCTAAATTTAGCACCGATTTAAAACAATCTACTACAAATTTAACTACACAATTAGTTAAAATGCAAAAAGATAAACTGGTAAATCAAGGAACTTCGGCTTTAGGTAATTTAATTAACGGTACAAAAGCAAATACATCCGGAACCTCAACTGCGACAGATACAACAAAAACAAAACCTACACCAAAAGAAGAAATTAAAACCAAAGCAACCGATGCTATAAAAGGCTTGTTTGGAGGAAAAAAGAAAAAAGAATAAAAACGGAGGATATAATTAAAAGACAAACCCTTTCAAATTTTGAAAGGGTTTCTTTTTATAAACTCATCTTCACCACATAACCTTCATAGGTTCTTACATTAAAAACGGTTCCGTCTTCAAAAAGTAAGTATTGTCCTTTAATTCCGGTTAGCGTTCCTGAAAAATTGGGAGTTTTATCTAAGTTTAAACTCGTTACTTTTTTTGGATATTGCAACACTGGAAAATCAAGTTGAATAATTTTTTCTTCGGTTGGAAAATAGTCTTTTACTTCATTGGGTAACCAATCGAAAACTTTATTTCGTTCAGCAATTAAATCCATCTCTAGATAATCGTTTTTTAGCATTTTTTGCCAATTGGTTTTATCAGCAAAATGGTTTTTCAATGCCACTTCAGTAATTCCTGCTAAATATCTATTTGGCACCTCTACAATGGGGATGGCTTGCACGGCCCCTTGGTCAATCCATCGTGTAGGCACTTGCGTTTTTCTTGTTACACCAACTTTTACTTCACTCGATAGCGCTAAATACACCACATGAGGTTGCAATTGCACGCGTTTTTCATACACTAAATCTCTATCCTCAATATCTAAATGAGCGGTGCTTAATTCGGGTTTCATAATCCAATCGCCCACCGCTGGACTACTCATAAAACAATCATAACAAAAACCTTGACGGAAGATTTTCTTTGCTTTTCCGCAATTTAAACATTGGTAGCCCTGAAATTCAATTTCTAGATTTTTTCCAAGAAGCTGATTGAGATTTAAAAAACTATTTTCAAAAACCAAATAGTACTGAATAGGGTTCCCTAATTCGGTTTGCATTTTTGAAAGTGTGCCTTGGTAGATCATTTTATGTTAAGATTTGCTTTTTATCAAAATTATTTAAAAAAAATGCTATTTTTGGTAAAGTTATTATTCCCAATTCATAATTCAAAATAGAACGCTCTAAATGCCATTACAAATTATAAATTCTTTTGCTACTTGGATTTTAAAAAAACGAATTCATCAAATGGAATTGTTTTTAAAATATCCGCATGAAGTGCAAGATGAGTTGCTTATTAGCCTAATAAAATCAGCCGAAAATACTCAAATTGGAAGAAAATATGATTTTTCTTCTATGAAAAACTACACTTCTTTTAGTGAAAGAATTCCGGTTTCAACCTATGAAGAACTAGAACCTTTAATTGAACTCACGCGAAAAGGAGAACAAAATGTATTTTGGCATTCTAACATCAAATGGTTTGCAAAATCGAGTGGCACTACTAATGCTAAAAGTAAATTTATTCCTGTAAGTTCAGAGGCTTTAGAAAATTGCCATTACAAAGCTAGCAAAGATTTACTCTGCTTGTATTTGAATAACAATGAAGATTCTCAATTATTTACAGGAAAAAGTTTGCGTTTAGGCGGCAGTAAGCAATTGTATGAAGATAACAATACTTTTTTTGGTGATTTATCCGCAATTTTGATTGACAATATGCCTATTTGGGCGGAATTTAGCTCCACACCCAGCAGTAAAATATCGCTAATGGGCGATTGGGAAACCAAACTTCCTGCGATTATCAACGAAACGATGAATGAAAATGTTACTAGCTTGGCTGGAGTACCTAGCTGGATGATGGTATTGTTACAAAAAACATTAGAAACTACTGGAAAATCGAATTTATTAGAACTTTGGCCTAATGCAGAAGTTTATTATCATGGCGGTGTGAGTTTTGAACCCTACAAAGAACAATACAAAAAGTTATTTCCAAAAGATAGTTTTAAATATTACGAAATTTACAACGCCTCCGAAGGCTTTTTTGCTATTCAAGACCAAAATGACAGCGATGAATTATTATTAATGTTGGATTATGGTATTTTCTACGAATTTATCCTAATGGATACTTTTGGCACTCTCAACCAACATGTTATACGACTGAACCAAGTAGAATTAAATAAAAATTATGCATTGGTCATTACAACTAATTCGGGCTTATGGCGCTATTTGATAGGCGATACGATTCGTTTTACTTCTTTGAATCCTTACCGAATTAAAGTTACTGGAAGAACAAAACATCACATTAATGTTTTTGGAGAAGAATTAATGGTCGAAAACACGGATACAGCCGTTGCAAAAACCTGTAAAGAATTCAACTGTGAAATTGTCGATTATACGGTTGCACCCATTTTTATGACCAATCAACAAAAAGGAGCTCATGAATGGATTATTGAATTTAAAACCAAACCCGATAGTATTGAAAATTTCCGAAAAGCTTTAGACGAAAACTTGCAAAGTGTTAATTCAGATTATGAAGCTAAACGCTACAACAATATGACCCTAAATCCGTTAGTGTTAAATGTAGCCAGAGAAAATTTATTTTATGATTGGCTAAAACAACAAGATAAACTAGGCGGACAACACAAAGTGCCCAGATTATCAAACGAACGAACGTATTTAGAAAGCTTATTATGCTTACAATAATAAAGCGATTTATTATTTTTCTTTTACTATTAACGATTTCTTGTAAACCAAGACATTATAGTGTGGACCAAGAAGATGCTACAATTCTACACCAAAAATTAATAACAATTTACCCTATAAAATAATTATCCACGAAACATTTATACTAAATTTTTATTAATCTAACTTGATTAACTCTAAAAAAAATTGAATTATTTAGCAAAATTTGTTGTATTATGCTATCTATTTGTTTTTTTTGTTCAATTATTATTATAATTTTGCCTTCTTTTTAAATAAACCATTTACAATCAATCATTTTAAAGTATTTAATTTCATGAAACTAAACAAAATATTTGCCCCATTTTTACTTTTAATTAACTTACTAACTTTTGGACAAGAACCAAAACGTTCTGAGGGTTCCGAGGTTATTATTAATGCTATTAATAGAAACACAAAAGGAATTAGTTTCATTACAAGTGATACTGGAATTAATTCAGAATTGAATGAAATTGGAACTACATTCTTTAAAAATAAATATATCATCTTGTCAAATAAAAAAAGAAGACATGCTGATGTAACTGTTAATCCAATAACAAACACTCCTAATAATAATTTATATTGTGTAGATGTAAAAGAAGATGGAAATTTATCTTTCCCGTTACTTTTTTCACAAGCGCTAGATTCTGAAAATGATGAGGGTTCTATAGGATTTTCTTCAGACCAAAGAACAATCTTCTTTACGCAAGAAAATCCAAACAACAAACAAATTTTTACTTTGCACAAAGCAACCCTTAATGAAAAGGATGCTAAAAAATGGACAAATATTACCAATTTAAATATTGTTCCAGAAGGATATTCTGCTGAAACCCCAAGTGTTTCTACAGATGGGAAAAAGATTTTTATTGCTACAAATATTCCTGGTGGATATGGTGGATTTGATATATACGAAGCTACAATTGCTGAAGACGGAACAGTTGGTAAGTTAGTGAATTTAGGTCCAAATGTAAATACAGCTGAAGATGAAAAATACCCTTACATCTCATTTGATAATAAATATTTATATTTTTCCTCTAAAGGACACACAAATTTAGGTGGCTATGACGTTTTTAAATCTGCTTATGTTAACAATACTTTCTTAACTGCTATGAATTTAGGAACAGATTTAAACTCAAGAAGAGATGATATTGCCTTTGTATTAACATCTCCTTCTAAAGGTTATATCTCAACAGATAAAAAGCAAACTGGTAATTTTGATATTTTAAAATTTGAAATCAAAAAACAAGATAATTTACAATTTAACTATACTGTTGTGGAAGAAGTTTCTAAAACAGCCTTGCCAAATGCTACTGTTATCGTTAGAGATGAGTTTGGAACTAAATTAATTGAAACACTGTCTGATAATAATGGCAAAATCAAATTAAATTTAGAGCCTTTGACATTTTATAACATTGAAGTAATTAAAGACGGATATGAACCTAAAAAACAAAATATTGCTACAGGAGATATTGACAAAAACATTGCATTAACTCAGAAAAAAGCAGTAGTAACAGAGGATGCAATTGTAATTGAAAACATCTATTTTGACTTCAATAAATCAAGTGTTAAAAAAGAATCTGAATTGTCTTTAAATAAAATTGTTGAAGTTCTTAAAAACAATTCTAACATGAGCATTACCATTAATGCCCACACAGACAACAAAGGTTCCGAATCTTACAATCAAACATTATCTGAAAGTAGAGCAAAGGCTGCTTATCAATATTTACTTAAAAAAGGTGTTCCAGCAAATCAACTTGCATACAAAGGCTTTGGTGAAAGTGAATTGTTAGAAAAGTGCGAAAAATGTACCGCTAAACAAGACCAAACGAATAGAAGAGTAGAATTCAAAATCGTTAAATAAAAAGCTCACTCTCAAATAAAAAACTATAAAAAATGAAAAAAATCTCTTTAGTATTGGCTTTATCAGGAGTAGTATTTTTAACTTCATGTTCAAGTAGTGGATGGAGTTGTAAAAAAAGATATTGCAACGCCAAACAAACAAATAAAATCGAGCAAAAGAAAAATAGTTAATATGCATAAAAAAGGGCGCCAATTTGGTGCCCTTTTTTATGCATTAATTTCAAATTAAGAAATCGTTTTCAATCGTTGTAATAAATCTATACTTAAACTAAATTCATAACTACTATTTTATCAAAAGATGTACATCTTTTGAGTAATTGCTGTACATCTTTTAATTGATTGCTGTACATCTTTTAACTAAATCCCCTACATCTTTTGAGTAAAAGATGTAGGGGATTTGATTTATTGATCAAATAAAAGTAAAAATAGTGCAGTAAAGAAATTTTTTATTTCTAATAAACTTTTAAATACCTTTGTAGTAACATAAAAACAAAAAAATATAGCAATATAAAAATATAAACATATCGTTGAGCTTTTAGCTCTTATTCTCGTAACTCGAAATCGGCAAAATTTCAAAAAAATTACAAGAGAGAATAGGTCGCGTAGGTTCACACCAATCTGGTGTGGACCGTTCGTGCTTATTTCTTGTACTGGTTTTGCCGAGCCTGAGTTACGAATAAGCATTTAAACGGACGGCAACCACACCTTTTTTTTATGCTTATTAGTTTAAGAGCAAGCTTCGCTTTTAAACTAAACTATGGCAAAGCAATCTTCCAACACCAATCTTCACAAAGCCAAAAACAATAAGAAAGACGAGTTTTACACCCAACTTTCGGATATAGAAAACGAATTACGGCACTACAAAGACCACTTTAAAAACAAAGTAGTCTATTGTAATTGTGATGATCCAAGAGTGAGCAACTTTTTTCATTATTTCTCTTATAATTTTGAGCATTTAGGACTCAAAAAACTGATAGCGACATGCTACAAAAATCAAGATGCCGATTTGTTCAGTACCAACGAATCCGAACAAGCCGTTTATTTGGAATATACGGGCGATAAAAACGGCAATAGTGTACCCGATGCTCATGAAATAGGCGTAAAACCCTTAGAAGGCGATGGCGATTTTAGAAGTACCGAAAGTACTGAACTCTTAAAACAAGCCGATATTGTGGTTACTAATCCGCCTTTTTCTTTGTTTAGAGAATATGTGAGTCAATTGATTGAATATGATAAAAAGTTTATTATTGTAGGGCATCAAAACGCAATCACTTATAAAGACATTTTTAAATTGATCAAAGACGATAAAATGTGGTTAGGTTATGGTTTTAAAGGTGGAGCAGGACATTTTATCAATATTCAATATGAAAATTATGCAACTGCAACGGATAAACGCGATGGTATGATAAGGGTTTCTGGTGTTGTTTGGTTTACAAATTTAGACATTGATAAAAGACACGAAGATTTACTATTGCACAAAAAATACAATTCCGAAGAATATCCAAAGTATGATAACTATGATGCTATCAATGTGGATAAAACTAAAGATATTCCAGTTGATTATACTGGAAATATTGGAGTTCCAATTACTTTTTTAGATAAGTATAATCCTGAACAATTTGAAATAATAGGTCAAGGACAAGGAAATCTTTATAGGGAAATGACCAATAAAGGGCTAAATAAAAAATTTGTAGAAGATTATTACAAAAGTGGCGGAACAGGTTCTATTAAAGAAGATCATCCTGTATTAGGCTATTATGACAATAACAATAAACCAGTGATTCCTTATATGAGAATAATCATCAAAAACAAAAAACTATGAACATAGAACTAAAAGAAATTTCCGTTCGTGAATTAACCAACGGTTACAAAGACAATAACGATGATGGTGTGGTGGGTTATGGTGGAAAACTTGATATTCGTCCGCCCTATCAACGTGAATTTGTGTATGATGTAAAAGAACGCAATGCGGTTATTAATACGTTGCAAAAGAACTTTCCGTTGAATGTAATGTATTGGGCAGTAAGAGATGCTTCTACAAGCGCAGCACAAGAATTAGAAGTGATTGATGGACAGCAACGCACTATTTCTATTTGCCAATATGTGAATGGCGATTATTCTATTGATGGCTTAGCGTTTCATAACTTACCAAAAGACAAGCAAGAACAGATTTTGAATTACAAATTAATGGTTTATTTCTGTTCAGGTACCGATAGCGAAAAATTAGATTGGTTTGAAACCATCAACATTGCTGGAAAAGTACTCACAGAACAAGAATTGCGCAATGCAGTCTATTCTGGTTCTTGGGTATCAGATGCCAAACGGTATTTTTCAAAAAATTCTCGTCCTAAAATTGGCGATGAGTATTTGAATGGCTCGGCAAATCGGCAAGAATATTTAGAAAAAACCATTGATTGGATTTCGGAAGGAAAGATTAAAGAATACATGTCTAAAAATCAGTTTGAATCCAATGCTAATGAACTATGGTTGTATTTTCAATCGGTCATTAATTGGGTCAAAGTTACATTTCCAAAATACCGCAAAGAAATGAAAGGGATTGAATGGGGCGTTTTATATAATGAATTTAAAAACGACAAATGGGATGCTAAAGCCTTAGAAGAAGAAATCACATATTTAATGTTAGATGAAGATGTTTCTAATAAAAAAGGAATTTATTACTTTGTCTTAAACCGAAAAGAAAGACATTTAAGCATTCGTGCTTTTTCGGAAAAACAAAAACGAGAAGCTTTTGAGCGTCAAAAAGGAATTTGTGTGAAATGTGGCGAAAAATTTGAACTGAATGAAATGGAAGCCGACCACATAACTCCATGGCACGAAGGCGGAAAAACGGCTGCTGATAATTGTCAAATGTTGTGCAAACTAGATAATAGAATAAAGTCTGGAAAATAATCCTGCAAGTTCTTTTTTTGACCTTGTAGGTATTTCAAATTATAAGACACCTACAAGGTTTTGAAAACCTTGCAGGAGTAATAAAGCGCACAGATTAAAAAAACACAGCTCAGAAACGTATGTTTTTGAGCTGTATTTGTGTTTTTACTGAGCTACAAATTACGAAACCGCTTTCAATCGTTGTAATAAATTTTTACTCAAACTGTTTTCGGCATACTCCTTTGTTACTTGTAAATGTTTGTCATCAGAACTTGGTAATTCGTACATAGCATCCGTTAAAATAGCTTCACACAACGAACGCAAACCTCTGGCACCTAATTTATATTCTAACGCTTTAGAAACAATATAATTCAACGCTTCTTCTTCAATTTCTAAAGAAACCTCATCCATTTCAAACAATTTTTTATACTGTTTTACTAAGGCATTTTTAGGTTCAGTTAAAATGGCTCTTAATGTTGCAGCATCTAATGGATCCATGTGCGTTAAAACCGGTAAACGACCAATAATTTCTGGTATTAATCCAAAATCTTTAACATCTTTAGGAATTAAATATTGCAATAAATTATCTTTATCAATATGGTCTGTTCCAATAGAAGAACTATAACCTACCGCTTGTCTGTTTAAACGTTTTGATATGATACGCTCAATACCATCAAAAGCACCACCAGCGATGAATAAGATGTTTTGAGTATTAACTTCTACAAATTTTTGGTCGGGATGTTTTCTTCCTCCTTTTGGTGGCACATTCACTACCGTTCCTTCTAATAATTTCAACAAAGCTTGTTGCACTCCTTCACCAGACACATCACGAGTTATCGATGGGTTATCACTTTTACGAGCAATTTTATCTATTTCATCAATAAACACAATTCCTCTTTCAGCTTTCGCTACATCATAATCGGCAGCTTGTAACAAACGAGTTAAGATACTTTCCACGTCTTCTCCTACATAACCCGCTTCTGTTAATACGGTTGCATCAACAATTGCTAACGGAACATTCAACATTTTTGCAATGGTTTTTGCTACCAATGTTTTTCCTGTTCCTGTTTGACCTACCATTAAGATGTTACTTTTTTCAATCTCAACTTCGTCTTCTAATTGAATTTGCATCAAACGTTTGTAGTGATTATAAACCGCTACACTCATCACCTTTTTAGTTTGATCTTGTCCAATAACGTAATCATCTAAAAACGCGCGAATTTCCTTTGGCTTTAACAAAATCAAATCAGCAACTAAATCTGAATTTCCAGATTGTTTTAATTCTTCTAGAACAATTCCGTGTGCTTGCTCAATACATTTGTCGCAAATATGCGCATTAATACCTGCAATTAATAAATTGGTTTCAGGCTTTTTCCTTCCGCAGAATGAACACTCTAATACTTCTTTAGCCATTTTTTCTAGTTAGAAGATGGAAGATGGAAGACGGAAGATGGAAAAACACCCAACTTCCAGCTTCTAACTTCCAGCTTTATTATCTTGTTAATACTTCATCAATCATTCCATACTCCTTTGCCTCTGCAGCAATCATCCAGTAATCGCGCTCAGAATCTTTGTGCACTTTCTCGAACGATTGTCCAGAATGTTTAGAAATGATTTCGTATAATTCATCTTTTAATTTCAACATTTCCTTCAAGTTGATTTCCATATCAGTTGCTACACCTTGCGCTCCTCCTGATGGTTGGTGAATCATCACTCTTGAATGTGGTAATGCCGAACGTTTTCCTTCTGCTCCAGCACACAATAAAACGGCTCCCATAGAAGCGGCCATTCCTGTACAAATTGTAGCTACATCAGGTTTTACAAATTGCATAGTATCGTAAATTCCTAATCCTGCATATACACTTCCTCCTGGCGAATTGATATAAATACTGATGTCTTTAGAAGCATCTACACTTTCTAAAAACAACAATTGTGCTTGAATAATATTCGCCACATAATCATCAACTCCCGTTCCTAAAAAGATAATTCTATCCATCATTAAGCGAGAAAAAACATCCATTGAAGCCACATTTAATTGGCGCTCTTCAATGATATAAGGCGTCATACTTCCAACAATTTTATCGTAATATAAACTGTTTACGCCGTGATGCTTAGTAGCATATTTTTTAAATTCTTTTCCGTAGTTCATAATTTAAGTTTAAAAGTTTGTGTGTTTAAAAGTTTAAAAGGAATTAAACTTAAACAATTAATATTTTGCAAAGTTCGTGCCTATTACTTTTTGTAACAAATTGTCTTGAAACAAAAAGCGCCAAAACTAGTCTGACGCTCAAAGATAATTATTTTTTTGTGAGAAATTATTCTCCGTACATTTCTTTAATGAATTGATCGTAATTAACTTCTTTTGTTTTTGTTTTTACTTTTTCTTTGTAAAGACCTAACATTTTTTCGCCCATTACTTGCTCTGACAAACGTTTTACTTCGTCTTGATTTGACATTACGCGCGCTACAATTCCGTTAATTTCATCATCTGATGGGTTTAATTGACCAAATTGTGCCATTTGTTTCTTGATTAATTCAGCTGTATGTGCTTTTAAATCTTCGAAAGTAATTTGTAAGTTATTTTCAGCCATTACTTTTCCTTCAATTAATTGGAAACGTAATCCTTTTTCAGCTTTAGCATATTCCTCTTCAGCTTGTTCAGTAGAAAGTGGATTTTCACCAGCCGTTTGAATCCATTTTTTTAAGAAAGTAGCCGGTAAATCAAATTTAGTAGATTCAATTAAGAAATCTGTAACATCATTTAAGAATTTTTGATCCGCTTGCTGTGCAAATTGTACCTCAGCATCTTCTTTAATTCTAGCTTTTAAATCTTCTACCGAAGAAAGCACACCAGGTCCAAATAATTTATCTAGTAATTCTTGGTTTAATTCAGCTTTTTCAATTTCGTTGATTTCTTCGATAGTAAAATCAACATTGATATCTAAACCGTGAACCTCATCATGACCTACTTTTAAATAATCCATTAATTTGTGATCATCGTCAAATAAACCTTTTGTTCCTATAGTAACTACTTCACCTACTTTTTTTCCGATAAATGATTTTGCTGCTTTTTTATCAGCAAAAATATCTAAGGCAAAATTAGCTGGAGCGTTGATTCCTTTTTCTTCGTTTGTAAACGTTCCTCTTACTTCAAAGTCAGCTTTTACTTCTGCTTGAGAAATTAATTTTCCGTATTGTTTTTGGATTCTTTCAACTTGGTCATTTAACATTTTATCATTAGCAATAACGTTGAATTTAGTAACATTATTTTTAGCTGTTAAATCAACTGAAAACTGAGGCGCTAATCCTAATTCGAAGTCAAAAGAGAAATTCTCTGCATCCCAATCAATCGATTCAGTAACAACTGGAAGTGGATTTCCAAGAATATCTAATTTTTCAGTAGTTAAATAATTATTAAGCGAAGTTTGTAATACTTTGTTTACTTCTTCTAATAAAACAGCTTTACCATATTGTTTTTGAATTAAACTCATTGGAACCGCTCCTTTTCTAAATCCAGAAATTGCTGCATTTTTTCTATAGTCAGCTAATACTTTTTCTACTTTATTTGAATAATCTTCTTTAGTGATTGCTACTGTTACAATAGCATTTAATGCATCAACTTGCGTTTTTGTAATGTTCATTTATCTGTTTGTTTAAGTACCATAAAAATTGGGTTGCAAAATTATAGAATTTTTACAACCCAAACAAGTTTTTAATTTATTGAAATTCAATTCGCTAAAAATTATTTTTGATCTATAAAGATTTTATTCAAAATAGTCTGAATAATCGACAATAGAACACTGAACAATAAAGCATTTATAAATCCATCAACATAAAACTCCACAATAAAATAATCACAAATTAAAATTATGATTGCATTAATTACCAATAAAAATAATCCTAAAGTAAAAAAGGTAACTGGAATAGTAAGTAAAACTAATATTGGTTTTAGAAACGTATTCAACAAACCCAATACAACAGCCACCATTAAAGCACCTGTTAAACTAGTAACATGAACTCCTGGCAAAAAATAAGACAGCACAAAAACTACAATTGTACTGATTAAAAGCTTAATAATTAAATTCATTTTAATCGTATTTAGAAATTTAAAATTACAAAAAAAGGCATCAATAATGATGCCTTTTTTGAATATTTATATAAACAAAGTTTTAATTCGAAGGTACTATATTAATACCTGGGAAATAAGATGGGTTGTGTAATGGTAAATTAGCATTATAAAATTCATTAATAACTTTTATAACTTCATTAGCAATTACTGCATAACCACGAGCATTTGGATGCACTCCATCTAAAGAAAACAATACAACACCTTCAGTAGCAGAACCACTAAAATAATTTGCTGTATATAATTGTCCTGTTTCGATTCTTAAACCAGTTATTAATTGATTCATAATTGCATTCATATCTGCAACAGCTATATCATTTGCGTTTGCAATAGATACAATTGCCGCATTATAAGCTGCCGTAGCATTAGCTACTTTAGCTTTTTCATTCGCTGTTAATACCCATTTGTTTGCTAAAGGAGCTGTAATCCCATTTAAATTAAAAGGAGCAGGAAGGCTAGCATTAACATTGTTTGGTGGCAATAAAATACCACTCGCAGTTAAAACTACTAAATCTTCAGCTGTTGCCAATCTTGATTTACCATATATAGCACCCAAGGCATTTGCATTAGAAACTAATAAAGGATTTCCTGAAGCATTTGCATAAGCTGTAATTTGAGCACTTAAACTAGTCAAATCAGAATCATTAATAAGTAAAGCATTATTAACTCCGTCAGTTAAGTTTAAAGGTGTAATTCGCCCATTAGTAGCCACTGATAAAAATCCATATAATTGAACCAACAAAGATGCTTGAGGATTAGATGCAATAGCAGCATCTGAAATAGCATTATATTTAACAGTTGTAAAATATGGAATAGAAGTTACACTAGGTACTGTTGCTACAACACCTTTTGCACCACCAGAAGTCAAGGTAGTAACTATTGTTGAATAAACACTAGCAAATACATTAGAATTTGTAATATCATTCATTCCATAAGTTGCAGGATTCATATTCCCAGTCGAATTGTGATCAGCCGCAGGCGTTACACCATCTGCTTGAGCACCACCACTAGTTGCATAAGCTAACACGTCATTAGCCCCAATCCAGTTAGTGAAAAAAGTTGGCACTTTAGACATCGCATCACCCAAAACTGTTGCTGTAGGAGAAGTTGCATGTCTTGTAAAATATGGATTCAATGCCCCATAACCAGGAAAAGTTAAATGAAACGATTTAGCACCAGGCACTCCCATATTGTTATAAGCAGTTGCCTGAGGAGTAAGTGTTATTGTAGGTGTTCCTGCAATTGGCTGAACACCACCAACAGAAGCATTAATTACTAATCTAGTTCCTGTTAAACCTTGAATTCCTCCTAAATTATTCACATCTTCTGCATAAGATGGTTGGGTAAAAGCCCCACCACCTACTAATGCAAATTGTTGCGCTAATAAATTTGGAAACGAATAAGTCTGTCCTACTCTAGAAACAGTTCCATCCATGTAACCTGCAGTTAATGAGTTTCCAACTGCAACGTATGTAGTAAAATCAGCATCTCCAGCAGTATAATTTGCATCTACTGTATTTTCAAATTCTGGTTCACAAGAAGCAAATCCAGCAGCTATAATAGCTAAATATATAAATTTATTTTTCATTTTTCTGTTTATTAAAAATTAGAAACCGTAAGTAATACCAATACCTGGTGAGAAAACTGAAGATTTATAAGTCCCACCAAATGGTAGTGTATTCCCGTTTTCTTGATAATAATCATAAGAATTATCTGTTTCGTCAAAATGTAAATATAAGAATGAGAAATCAACTCCTAACTTGCTATTTACTTGATACGTTAAACCTCCTGTGTACCCCATTGAATCATTTCTTGGTGTCTCAGGCGCAAAATAACCATCTTGAACTGGGCTTTCATCAAAATACCAACCTGCTCTGAATGTAAATTTATCATTTGCTTTGTATTGTGTACCAATTCTGTAAGTACTAGCGTTTTTGTAATTTCTTGGATTATTTGATGTATTTCTAATAGAACCATCAGGATTAAGAAAATCAACTGTTAAAGCCTCATAAACTCCCCACATTGCTCTATTATAATCAAATGCTAAAAGCAATTTATCTGTAACTTGATATGACATACCTACTGTTAATTCTGCTGGTAAAGGCAAATCTGCATTAAAAGTAGTGTTTTGAAGTGTTGGAGAAGTTGCAGCAAAACCAGGAACATCGTTAAAGTTTGCATCACCATCACGTGCTTCCATAATAATTTCAGAACGGTAATTCATACCAATTCTAAATTTATCTGTTGGGTTAAACATAAAACCAGCTGTATATCCCCAAGCTGTAATTCCTTTAGCATCTAAAGTTACATCTGTTCCGCTTCCATCAACTGACAACAATGGATTTATCGCTACATTTCTATTAAAATTAACTGAACCTGAAGCAAAAATTGGACCACCACCAATACTAAAATGTTCTCCAACTCTTACTGAGATAGAAGGTTGAACAAAAATAGCGGCTAAATCAATATTATTTACTAAGTGTGCCCCTTGCCAATCTTGATCCCACTCTACAGAACTTCCGTAAGGTGTGTAAACTGCTAATCCTGCAGTAAACCAATCATTTAATCTATAAGTAGCGTAAATACTAAAAGGCGTACCTACGTTGCTAGTTTCTGCTTCCCAATTGTATTGAGAATTTTGAAATTTTGTATTTGCAAATAATCCATTACCTCCTACAGATAAATTGAATTTTTTATCTAAGTAAGCCATCCCCGCTGGATTGAAGAACGCAATCTCTGCACTGTTTACTACAGCTACACCGGTATGTCCCATAGCTAATTGTTTTTGCCCTTGGATACTTACTCTATATCCACCTGCAAAAGCAGAAGAGCCAACCAAAGCCAATAATGTTAAAGAAAGTAATTTTCTCATAATGTAAAAATGTGTTAGTTTTTTTCTGAATTTGTAATAATCAATACTTCAAAATTATAACAAAATATGAATTTTACAATTTTTTTAACTAAAAAATTATGCATGCATAATTTTTTAGCCTTTTTATTTAATAAAATCTAGTACCGTTGAAAAAAATTCTTTGGGATTTTCGGCATGTAACCAATGCCCTGCATTTTTTATCGTTTTTATACTAGCGGAAGGGAAATGATGGTAAATGGTTTCAAAATCGCTGTCCAAAATATAATCAGATTTATCACCTCTTAAAAACAAGGTGTCTTTAGAAAAAGTATTTTCAAATGGTAATGCCGTTCCAACTGTTTCTATCTTTTCATTAAAAACTTTTAAATTAAATCGAAATGCTAATTGCTCAGGCGATGCCCAATATAAATTCTTAAGTAAAAACTGTCGTGTTCCAAAATCTTTAATATAACCTGAAACTATCTCTTCTACTTCTGCTCTACTCGGTTTTTTTGAAAAATCAACAGCGTTTAGTGCCGCTAAAATGGTTTGATGATGTGGTGCGTAATATTTTGGACCAATATCAGCCACTATTAATTTAGAAACCAATTCAGGATAAGTTGTAGCTAAAAGCATGGCTACTTTTCCGCCCATGGAATGTCCTAAAAGTAAAACATCTTTAAATTGATGAAATTCGAAATATTTTTTTACATCTTCCACCATGATTTCATAAGAAAAATCATTTGTATGAAAACTTTTTCCATGATTTCGTAAATCTAAAGCATGCACTTGGTATCCTTCATTTGCAAATTGTGTCCCTAATGTTTTCCAATTATCAGACATCCCTAAAAACCCATGAATAATCACCATAGGTTTTCCTTCTCCTTCTATTCGCGAATGCAACAACATTTTATTTTAATTTTTGAAGATACATATTCACCACATTTTCTAATCCTAAAAATAAAGATTCCGAAATTAGTGCATGACCAATTGAAACCTCTAATAAGTTTGGAATGTTATCTTTAAAAAACTTGATATTATCTAAACTCAAATCATGTCCGGCATTGATTCCCAAACCTAATTCATTTGCTTTGATTGCTGCTTTAACATATGGTTCAATTCCGTTTTTATTTCCCAAATCGTACTCATGTGCAAAGGATTCGGTATATAACTCAATGCGTTCAGTTCCGGTTGCTTTAGCACCTTCAATCATTCGTTCATCAGCATCCACAAAAATGGAAGTTCTAATTCCGTTGCGTTGAAACTCTTGAATTACTTCACACAAATACGATTGATGTTTAATAGTATCCCATCCGGCACTTGAGGTTATAGCGCCAATTGCATCAGGCACCAACGTAACTTGTGTAGGTTTACATTCTAAAACCAAATCGATGAAATTATGTTGTGGATTTCCTTCAATATTATATTCGGTATACACAAGCGGTTTTAAATCGCGTGCATCTTGATAGCGAATATGTCTTTCGTCTGGTCTAGGATGAATGGTTATTCCTTGTGCACCAAATTGCTGAATAGCTGTAGCAACTTTCAATAAATCAGGCACATTACCTCCTCTGGCATTACGAAGTGTAGCAATTTTATTAATATTTACTGATAATTTCGTCATGATAATTTTAAATTTATACAAAAATACAAAGTATAAGTTAGCTAGCATATGGTATTTTTTGATTATTTTGCGATATATTTTCAGTACAAGCGCCATGAATAATTTAACAAGCTACATTAACAACGAAATAAAACCGCTAAAGCACACCCAAACTATTGCTGCAGCACAAGATTTATTTATAGATTTCCCATATACCCATTTTCCAGTAATTGAAGAAGGTGTTTATATTGGTTGCATCAGCAAAGAAAACGCAGAACTACAAGACAGCGAGTCGCTAATAAATGACAACCGCTTTAATTTTGATCGTTTTTTTGTGCGAGAAAATATGATATGGCTAGATGTTTTAGAAATTTTTGCTAAAAACGAAAGCAATATAATTCCTGTTTTAGATGTTAAAAACTCGTATCTAGGCTATTATGAATTAGAAGATGTTATTCGTTTTTTACATGAAACTCCATTTCTAAAAGAAGAAGGAGGAATTATTGTGGTTGAAAAAGAAACAGATAAATTTTCGATGAGTCAAGTAGCGCAAATCATTGAAAGTAATAACGCAAAAATTCTAGGTATTTTTATCTCAAATGTAGTAGGAAACAAGGTTGAAATTACCATAAAAATTAGTCAAAGCGGAATAAACGATATTATTCAAACTTTTAGACGTTATGAATACGAAATCATTTCGGAACACCAAGAAGACTCGTATTTAAATAGTCTTAAAGAACGCTCTGAATATTTAGACAAATACCTGAATATTTAAAAAAATATAATTATGAAAATAGCGCTCTTCGGTCAATATTACCAAAACAACACCGCTGAAATCGTAGAAAAAGTAGTTGCGTTTTTAGAATCAAATGGGATTGCAATTGCTTTTGAAGCGAATTTTTTAGCCATTCTAAAAGAAAAAAAAATTATTACCAAAACATACGAAACCTACTCATGTTATGCTGATTTAGACGCAAATCATACCGCATTAATAAGTATCGGCGGAGATGGAACAATTTTAAAAGCCGCCACATTTGTAAGAGATAAAAACATTCCCATAATTGGAATCAATGCCGGAAGATTAGGGTTTTTAGCTACTATACAATTTGAAAATATTGAATCGCTTTTGCAAAAACTACTCAATAAAGATTATGCTATTTCTAAAAGAACTCTTTTGAGTATAGAAACTTCTCCGAAACATGACAATTTTTCGGATTTAGATTTTGCGCTAAATGAAGTTACTGTAGCCAGAAAAGATACTACTTCGATGATTACAATTATTACGTATTTGAATGGTGAATATCTTACTTCGTATTGGGCAGATGGTTTAATCATTTCAACCCCAACAGGCTCTACAGGTTATTCGCTTAGTTGTGGAGGTCCAGTACTAACCCCCAATGTTGAAAGTTTAGTTGTTACTCCAATGGCACCCCACAATTTAAATGCAAGACCCTTAGTGATTCCAGATGATATGGAAATAGAACTTAGAATTTCGGGCAGAGAGGAACAGTTTTTAATTTCGTTAGATTCTAGAATTTCTTCTGTTTCCAAAGAAACAATTGTGAAAATCAAAAAATCTTCATTTACAATATCAATTATTGAATTTAAAGAAGAATCCTTCTTAAATACGATACGGAAAAAATTACTTTGGGGTGAAGACAAAAGAAATTAACATACTATTTATATCGATTTTCATTTTTTAGCGTTTTTAACTTGCTAAAAGACAACAAAAAAAACCTTTAAAATAGGGATAAGTAGTCATTATTGTTATATTTGCAAACTATTTTAAAAAATGAAGCACTTTTTTTTATATATATCATTGATTATCTGCGGGTTCAGTACGTATGCTCAAATAAACGAATTGGGTGTATTTATTGGTGGTGTAAACTATATTGGAGATATTGGACCTACCAAATACATCGCCCCAAATGAATCGGCATTTGGAATTCTATACAAATGGAACAAAAGCCCTAGACATGCTTATCGTTTTTCTTACACACAAGGAAATTTAAATTCAAAAGATATTGACAGTGATGTTCCTAGTAGAAATCTAAGAGGTGTTTCATTTGAAAACAGTGTAAAAGAATTTTCTGCTGGATTAGAATTTAATTTTTTAGATTTTGACTTACACGACTCAGATGCAATAATTACACCTTATATATTTAGTGGCATTAGTTACTTTATATATGACGAAATTTTTATTATAGACCAAACAAGCCGAGTTGATTACCAAAGTAGTGCGGCATCAATACCAATGGTTATTGGAGTAAAAGGAAGATTTTTAGAAAAATTTATTATTGGAGCTGAAGTAGGCATTAGATATACTTTTATCGATAATTTAGATGGTAGCAACCCAAAGAATGATAACCTAGAACCTTTGCGATTTGGAAATCTAAATAGTAATGATTGGTATGTATTTACCGGTTTAACATTAACTTATACATTTGGGAAAAACCCATGTTTTTGCGGAGAATAAATGATGGAACTAGTTCAACAAATAAATACTTCAACCTTACCTAAGCATTTGGCCATAATCATGGACGGAAATGGAAGATGGGCGAAACAAAAAGGTTTAATTAGAGCCTTAGGGCATGAAGGAGGAACTAAATCTGTTAAAGTTATTGTTGAAACTTGTGCAAAGCTTGGGATTGAAAACCTTACACTTTATGCTTTTTCAACTGAAAACTGGAACCGACCAAAATTAGAAGTTGAAACACTAATGAAATTATTAATCTCTTCTTTAAAGAAAGAAATTAAAACATTACAAGCCAATAACATTAAATTAAATGCTATTGGAAATTTAACAAATTTACCCCTAAAAGTACAAAAAGAATTACAAGAAGTAATTGACAAAACTTCTGAAAACACTAGGATGACCCTTACTATAGCACTAAGTTATGGCGCTAGAGAAGAGCTTATTCAAGCTGTTAAAAAAATTTCCAACAAAGTTAAAAATAATATAATTTCTGAAGAGGCTATTGACGAATCAATTATTAATCAGCATCTTTACACACACAATTTACCTGATGTAGATTTAGTGATCAGAACAAGTGGCGAACACAGAATAAGTAATTTTCTATTATGGCAGATTGCTTATGCTGAATTTTATTTCACCGATGTGCTTTGGCCTGACTTTACAGAAAACAATTTGTATGAAGCAATTATTAGTTATCAAAAAAGAGAACGCCGATTTGGAAAAACAAGCGAACAAATTATACCCGAAAAAAATGTTTAAAAAAGGAATACAATTACTTTCAATATTTATCGTATTAACTAACACTTCAATTTTTGCTCAAGAAACAAAACTAGAGACTGGCAAAGAATATTTCTTAGCCAAAATTGATGTAACCGGAAAAATAAGTTACAATCAACAAACCATAACTACGTTTACTGGATTGGAAAAAGGACAACAATTAATTGTTCCAGGCCAAGATATTAGTAATGCTATTAAAAAATTGTGGAAATTAGGATTGTTCTCTGATGTAAACTTTTATGTAAATAAAATTGAGGGCGATAGTATCTTTTTAGAACTAAACATTAACGAACTTCCTAAACTATCTGACATTAAAATACAAGGAGTTAAAAAAGGGAAAATAGAAGAATTAATTAAAGAAACCGATTTAAAAAAAGGAAAAATAGTTAACGAAAATTTAATTACAACTACCAAAAATTACATCGAAAACAAATATAAAAAAGAAGGCTTTTACCAAACAAAAGTGGTTATTAACATAATACCAGACAGTTTAGACACTGAAGTTAAAATGGTTGTTAATATTGACAAAGGAGATAAAGTAAAAGTAAAAAGTATTGAATTTGAAGGCAACAACCAAATTAGTGATGCCAAACTTAAAAAAGCATTTAAAAACACCAAACAGCGAAATCCTATTCGTGTTTTCAAAAAATCTAAATACATTAAAGAAAAATACAAAGAAGATTTAGTTACAGTTATAGACAAATACAAAGAAAAAGGAAATAGAGATGCACGAATTATTTCAGATTCTGTTATTTACGATAAAAAATCAAACACTATTGCTATTAAGGTAAAACTTGAAGAAGGAAGAAAATATTATTTTGGAGATATTCGATACCTTGGAAACAGTGTTTATACTGAGCGTCAACTGAATTCTATTCTAGGAATTAAAAAAGGAGATGTGTATAACGGAACTGTTTTACAAAAAAGAATTGCAGACCAAACAAAACCTGACGGAGAAGATTTAACAAATTTATACCAAAACAATGGTTATTTATTTTCTAGCATTAACCCTGTTGAAGTTAGAACTGCAAATGATACTATTGACTTTGAAATTAGAATTACTGAAGGTCCTATTGCCTATTTTAATAAAATTACGGTAGTTGGAAATGACAAAACAAATGACCACGTAATTTATAGAGAACTTAGAACAAAACCAGGTCAGAAATATAGTAAAGAAGATTTAATACGTTCTATACGTGAAATTGGACAATTAGGATTTTTTGATCCAGAAGCAATCAAACCTGATTTTAAAAATGTAGATCCTCAGGCTGGAACGGTTGATATTGAATATAATGTTGTAGAAAAAGGTTCAAGTCAAGTAGAACTTCAAGGAGGTTACGGTGGAGGCGGTTTCATTGGAACATTAGGACTTTCTTTTAATAATTTTTCGGCAAGAAACATGTTTAAAAGAAGCGCCTATAAACCACTTCCTATGGGAGATGGACAAAAAATGGCTTTACGTCTACAAGGAAGTTCATTCTTTCAAACGTATAGTTTATCATTTTCTGAACCTTGGTTTGGTGGTAAAAAACCGGTTAGTTTCTCAACATCATTATCACACAGTAAACAATTTTTATTTAATTCAAGATCAAGAGATGTTGACAGAAGCCAAAGTTTCAATATTACCTCTTTATCTATTGGTTTAGCAAAAAGACTTACTGTGCCAGACGATTATTTTGTATTATCACAAGCTTTATCGTTCCAATATTATGATTTAAACAACTATAACACTGGATTATTTACTTTTGGAGATGGTGCTTCTAGAAATTTAGCTTACACGATTGGTTTATCAAGAAATAGCAAAGGTGTGAATCCAATTTTCCCAACAGTGGGTTCAGAATTCAGTATTTCAGGTAAGTTTACATTACCTTATTCTTTATTCAACGGCATTGACTATGCTAATTTAGAGAACTTACCTGAAAATAAAATAAGAGCAACAGAGCCTGGAGAAGCTCCAGATGGCTCCAATTATCCAGCTGGCAGTTATTTAAATAGCGAAGGTTATCCTGTGGCTGACCCAGCAGATGCCGCAGTAGATAGGGGAAAAGTAGACCAAGAAAAATTCAATTGGTTAGAATACTATAAAATTAAATTCAAAGCAGACAACTATACAAGAATTTACGAAAAACTTGTACTTAGAACAAATGCTGAATTTGGCTTTATGGGAGCTTATAATTATGATAGAGGTTTAGTTCCTTTTGAAAGATTTTTCCTTGGAGGAGATGGTTTAGCAAACTTTTCATTAGACGGTAGAGAAGTTATACAATTAAGAGGTTATCCAAATAATTCATTATCTTCTCAAGATGGTGGAACAATTTATAATAAATTTTCATTGGAGTTAAGATATCCAATTACTATGAATCAGTCTGCATCTATTTACGCGTTAAGTTTCTTAGAAGCGGGAGCAGCATTTGACACCTTTAAACAATACAATCCATTTAAATTACAACGTTCTGCGGGAGTTGGAATTCGTGTATTCATGCCTGCATTTGGACTATTAGGAATTGATTTTGCACATGGATTTGATGCTGTGCCAGGGGAAACTGTAAAAAGTGGTTGGCAAACACACTTTATTATTGGACAACAATTTTAAGGTTTGTTAGTACTTTTTTGTTAAATTCGTAAAAATATTTTATTGCTTATTACGTTTAACTGTTATAAAAGTAGAATCTAAAATGGATTCAACCGCTAAACAAAATTAAATTTAAAATGAAAAAACTGTTATTTTTACTTGCTTTAATTACTTTTTCCTCACAAGCTCAAACTGCTAGAGGTGTTAAAATTGGCTATATAGATATGGAATATATCTTAGAAAAGGTACCCGATTATGCTGAAGCAAATAATCAATTAGAGCAAAAAGCTCAAAAATGGAAGCAAGAAATTGAAGTCAAAAAAACAGAAATTACTAAGTTAAAAGACGCTTTAAAAACAGAAAGAGTTTTATTAACTAAAGAATTAATTGAGGAAAGAGAAGATGAAATTTCTTATTTAGAAAAAGAACTTCTTGATTATCAAGAAAAAAGATTTGGTCCAAAAGGAGATTTGATTATACAAAAGTCTGTTTTAATAAAACCCATTCAAGATCAAATTTTCACAATCGTACAAGATGTTGCTGAACAAAGAAAATATGATTTTATTTTTGACAAATCATCTGATTTAACGATGTTATTTGCTGCTCAAAAATATGACATCAGTGATTTTGTGGTAAAAAAACTTTCTTCTTCTCAAAAAAGAGAAGAAATGTCTAAAAAACAACTAAAAGCGCTAGAAGCTAAAGAAGCCTTAGAAGAAGGTGTTGAAGAAAATCCTGCATTTACAGAAAGACAAAGAATCTTAGATGAAAAAAAGGCGGCTAGAGAAAAATTAATCGAAGAACGCAAATTAGCAAACGAACAAAAGAAAGCTGATGCAATTGCAAAGAGAAAAAAATTACTTGAAGAGCGTGATGCGAAAAAAAATGGCACAGTAATTGAAAAGGATCCTAAAGAAGAACCGCAAGACAATCAAAATTCGAAAGAAGAGAAAGAAAAAGAAATAACAGAAGAGGAGGAAACATCAAAAGAAGGAGAAATAAAGGAGGAAACAAAAAAGAAACTAACGCCAGCTGAAATAAAACAAAAAGCGATTGATGATCGTAATAAAAAATTAGCAGAACGCAAAAAAGCGATAGAAGATAAAAAGAAAAAAATAGCTGAAGATAAAGAAGCCGCTAAAAAAGCAAAAGAACAAAAAACAGAAACAGAGAATAAAAATTAAATAACTTAAATTTTAAAATTAAAAATGAAACATTTAAAAACAGTAGCAATCGCAATCATCTTATTCATTGGAACACAAGTTTCGGCACAAACTAAAGTTGCTCATATTGACTTACAAGCATTAATGACTTCAATGCCAGAAATGAAAGTAGCACAAGATCAAATGAAAAAAATTCAAGAGACTTATGATAAAGACTACAAAAATATGGTGTCAGAATACCAAACAAAATTGCAAAAATACGAACAAGAAGCTCCAACTGTTGGTGAAGCATTAAACGAAACACGTTCTAAAGAAATGCAAGATATGGGTTCAAGAATCCAACAATTTCAACAAACAGCTCAAAAAGAATTAGGCCAAAAAGAAATGGACTTATATAAACCAATTATGGAGAAAGCTCAAAAAGCAATTCAAAAAGTAGCAAAAGAAAAAGGTTTTAACTATGTTTTAGATGCTACAACTGGAAGCGGTTTATTAGTTGCTGATGGTACTGACTTATTAGCTGATGTAAAAAAATCATTAGGATTCTAATTATTTTTACCAAAAAAATTAAAAACTGCTCAATCTTAACATAGATTGAGCAGTTTTTTTTATTTTTGTTTATATGATACAAGAAAATGCCATAGGGTTATTTGATTCTGGAATTGGAGGAACTTCTATTTGGAAGGAAGTTAATGCACTTTTACCAAATGAAAACACTATTTACCTAGCAGATAGTAAGAATGCTCCCTACGGATTAAAATCGAAAGAAGAAATTATTGCACTAAGCTTTAAAAACACTGAGCTTTTACTTGAACTAAATTGTAAGATTATCATTGTAGCCTGTAATACCGCAACAACAAATGCAATTAAAGAATTACGAGCAAAATACGAAATTCCATTCATAGGAATTGAGCCTGCAATAAAACCAGCAGCATTACAATCAAAAACGCATACTATAGGAATTCTAGCAACAAAAGGCACGCTGAATAGCGAGTTATTTCATCAAAGCGTATCGAACCATCCAGAAGTCAAAATTATTGAGCAAATAGGTCACGGTTTGGTGCAATTAATTGAAAACGGTGATGTAGATTCACCTGAAATGTTAGAACTTTTAAAAAGTTATCTGAATCCAATGGTAGAAAAAAATATTGATTATTTAGTATTAGGATGTAGTCATTATCCCTATTTGATTCCACAAATTAAAAAAATCATCCCTTCATCAATTAAAATTATTGATTCTGGTGAAGCAGTTGCAAAACAAACGCAAAAAATATTAGAGCAAAATAATTTACTAAATCATTCAAAAGAAAAAAGTTCTCAATTATTCTACACAAATAGTGAACCAAATGTTTTAGAGCACATTTTAAACTATCAGGAAAAAGTAGTCTACAAACAATTTTAATCTTTAAACCAACCAGAGTACATTACATAATTATTTGAAATACGTTCAATTTCACCTGCAAAATCACTTTGATCTATATCTTTTACCTTTTTTGCAGGAACCCCCGCATAAATGCAACCCGATTCTACGACAGTATTTTGAGTAACAACAGACCCTGCTGCAACAATAGAATTGCTCCCTATAACACAATTATCCATTACTATAGCTCCCATTCCTATAAGCACGTTATCATTAATGGTACAACCATGAACAATAGCATTATGCCCAATGGAAACATTATTCCCTATAATTGTAGGATGCTTTAAGTAGGTACAATGTACAACGGCACCATCTTGAATATTTACTTTATTACCAATTGAAATAGAGTTTACATCACCTCTTATAACAGCATTAAACCAAACACTACAATTAGAACCAAATACCACATCACCTACAATCGTTGCATTTTCTGCCACATAACAATCTTGAGGGATTTGAGGAAACTTACCGTTTACTTCTTTAACTAACATAATTATCTTTTTAAAAAAAATGTCCCGAATAAATCGGGACAAATATAATTGAAAAATTTATTCTTAATTAACTGCAGGACAATTACAATCCCAAGCTTTGTCTTTACAGAATACATTAATACCTAATGTAATTTGATGAAAACCACCGTTATCAAACTTAACATCTCCCATAATATGAGAATATGTATAAGAGAACATAAATTTATCATAATTCAATCCAATTATAGGAGTAATCCATTGTAATTTTTGCTCTTCTAAAGAACCGTCAGATGCGTATTGAGCACCATCAAAACTTCTTCTATAAGATAATCCACCCCATAATCTACCGAATTCTAATTGCTTGTAAACTTTCAAGTTTAAATCAATAGCTTTTTCTTTCGTTTCTGTAGTATATTGAAACATGAATGAAGGTTCAAATAATAAATCATTTTCGTTTCCAAAAACAGCACCTGCACTCCAAAGATATTTACTTAAATTATCTGACTCAACATCAGTATACAATTCTCTTTTATTTGCTAAAAAGTTCTTAATTGTAAAATGAGTAAAGAAATCCATATAGTGATATGAAACCCCTAAATCTACATTAAAATATGCATCTTTTGTAATTACACCAGGAACAACAGCTGGATCAAACCCAGTAAATTCAGTTCCATCTAAAGTACTTTGAACAAAAGCTGTACTTAAACCAAATGAAAGTTGATTCAAATCTAAAGTACCTCTTGAAAATCTTAAGTGGTGTGCATAGGTTAATTTAGCTCCTTGTTGAGAATGATACCCATTTTTATCATTAAACAATATCATACCAAAACCGGATCTACCATCTTCGTCTAGTGCAGTATTAAAACTAATTGTTTGTAACGCTGGAGCATCCTCTTGACCAAACCATTGTTGACGTCCAGTCAATCTAATTTTCCCACAATTAGCAGCACCTGCCATTGAAGGGTGAATTAAATAATAATTATCCGACAAATAATCCGAATAAACAGCAACCCCTTCTTGAGCGAAAGAAAATTGTGCTAATAAAAATGCTAAAATAAAATAACTCTTTTTAAAATTCATTGTAGTTATTGTTTAATGAAAACATAATTCTTTTTAATTCTAATTGTACTTAAAAGTTCTAAAATTAGAATATTATTAATAATTAAAAAATGGAAAATAAATTGAAATCCTTTTTTACTATGAACTTGCCAAAGATATAAATTTTTAGGTTTCTTTTACAATTCGCTTAAAATATTCTTAAGTTAAATTTACATTTTTTTAATATTTGAATAAAAAGGAACAACTTTATAAATATAATTCATCAAAATATAATAAAAAGTTAAATCCAAAAGTCTATATCCAAAATAATCCGCAAATCTTTTGAACTTTGTATCTTTGCAGAAAATATATCAAAATGCAAGTAATCGCAACTAAAATAACTCAAAATCCAGCCATTGTAAAATTTGAATTGGATGAAATAATCGTTAGAACCGAAAATTTTGAATTCAAAAACATTGACGAAACACAAAATTCTCCCTTAGCTAAACAATTATTTTTTTTACCATTTGTAAAAACAGTCTACATTTCAGGGAATTTTATAGCTATTGAAAAATTTTCAATAGTAGAATGGGAAGATGTTCTAGAAGATGTAGCCAATCAAATCAATGAATTTATAACAAATGGTGGTGTAATTATACAAATTGACGGAAACAAGTCGAGAAAACAACCCGTAACCGTTTATGCCGAAACCACACCTAATCCAGCTGTTTTAAAATTTGTATGTAACAAATTATTAACAAAGACTGCACTGGAATGTAAAAACATAGATGAAACGAATGCTTCTCCATTAGCAAAGGAATTGTTTAAATTCCCTTTTGTGAAGGAGATTTTTATTGATGAAAATTACATTTCTGTAACGAAATTTGCTATAACTGAGTGGGATGAAATTACATTAGAAATTAGAACATTCATTAAAGAATATATAGAAAACGGAAATGTGGTTATTGATGAAACTGCAATTATAAAAACCGAAATACATCAAAAACAGCAAGAAGCTTATTTTGATACACTTGATGTAACATCACAACAAATCATCAACATAATTGAAGAATACGTTAAGCCAGCTGTTCAAAGCGATGGTGGAAACATTATGTTTGAATCATTTGACCCAATTGAAAAAAGAGTTAAAGTTGTTTTACAAGGCGCATGCAGTGGTTGTCCTTCATCTACTTTTACTTTAAAAAATGGTATTGAAAACATGCTTAAAGACATGCTTAAAGACGAAGCCATCAAAGTAGAAGCTATAAACGGATAATCACAATCACTGATAATCAAAAAAAGAGCCGTAAGGCTCTTTTTTTGATTATTTCTTATTTTTTATTGTTCTGTAAATTAAATTCTTTAAACAATTCTAATAAATTCATAATAGATTTTATCAAATCATTTGTTTCGAGTAATAATGAGAAATACAATTTACTGTTTTTAGGACTAGTTTCTGTGGTTCTAATTCGATTAATTTGTCTAGTAATTAATTCAGAAACGATATCTAAAAATACATTTTTATCTTTTAAAATAACGTCTAATTTTGAAAAATCTTCAGATTTAAAACTATCTTCTAATCGACTGAACAATTCTTGTAATTGTGTATCAACCGATTTAAGATCACGAATTTGGTTGAATTTTAATTTTTTGTGATTATTATTAACATGAGAATGGCTATTCGATGTAATAAATTCCATTGACTGAACCATATCTTGTAAATATCCTAATATTAGGATATAAAATTTACTTGCTTCAACTGAATTTTCATCAAGATTTTTGATAAAGTAAAACACATTACTTTTTAATTCATCTATTTCTTTTTCAAGTTTCTTAAGCGATTTTTTATTCTCTTTTAATTTTGCTAAATCTTGTAATCCTATATTATCAATTACATTCGAATACAAAGTACTAGTTTTACGTAAAACTTTAGATATTTGAGAAGAACTTTCCGTAATCATTTCTTTTAAAGTTACAATATCTTCTTTTCTTAAGCTTTTTATTTCTTCCTCTTCTTTTACTTTCTTTTTGTGTATTTGATTGCTTCTATAAAAGAAAATAGCTACAATAATCATAAATGCAAAAAAAGCAAATACTTCTCCAATGAATAATACATAGGCAATAATTGCAGACGACAAGAAAGCTGCTAAAGCGGTTATAAACCAACCTCCAATTACATTAAATACACCAGCCACACGATACACAGCACTCTCTCTATCCCAAGCTCTATCTGCAAAAGACGAACCCATTGCTACCATAAAAGTTACATACGTTGTAGACAATGGCAATTGCATTGAAGTTCCAATAGAAATTAAGACAGAAGCCACAATTAAGTTTACCGAAGCACGAACCATATCAAACATAGGCTGCTCTTCTCTTTTTCCTGTATATTCGGGTTGCACAAACTGAGCGTCTAATTTTCTTTGTAATGACTTTGGTAAAATAAAACTAATTATATTACCAATATACATAATACCTCTAACTAAATTTCTTGATAAGTTATTCGAATTATATTTTTCATTTCCTTCACCTTGACGTGATAAATTTTGTTCTGTTTCAATAACCGTTCTCGCTTTTTTTGAAGTCCATAAGGTATAAACCATTACTAAACCTGCCAATGCTAAGAAGATAAATGGTGCAGGCAAATTATCTTTTTCTAAACCTGACATCATAAATTCAGTTGCTCCTAACGTTTGTCCAGGTGCAGCCCAAATTTCATAGGCTTGATAAGCAGCAATTGGCACACCAATAAAATTAACTAAATCATTTCCAGCAAAAGCCAACGCTAAACCAAAAGTTCCAACAATAATGATGAATTTAAAAATATTGTATTTAATAACACTCATTAAAAGTTGAGAAACCACTGTCCAAATGACAAACGAGTATAAAATAATTGTAAAAGGCTCTTCTTTAATGAAATTTTTAACCTCTGAAGGAACAAAAGTTATAGATTTTAATCCTTTTACAAGTATAAAAAAGGTAATTGCTGTCATTGCAAAACCACCAAAAACTGCGCCTACATACTTATATCGCTTATCAAGATGAAAAGTAAAGAGTAAACGAGAAATATATTGCACAAATGTACCTAATCCAAAAGATAAAGCTACTGATAATAAAATACTGTAAACAATTTCAGCTGCTTTTTCAGTATTAATATAGCTGCTTAATTCACTAAAATCACCATCGGAAACATACACCTTATAAATAGCTAAAACAACAGACGCTCCTAATAAAGAAAAAATAACAGAAACCGTAGTAGATGTTGGCAATCCTAATGTGTTAAATACATCTAACAACAACACATCTGTAATCATTACCGCTAAAAAGATGATAATTACATCGTTGAAACTAAACATACTTGGCGTAAAAATTCCATTTCTGGCAATTTCCATCATCCCGTTTGAGTACAAAGCTCCAACTGCAACTCCAATACTCGCAACAATCATAATTGTCTTGAACGAAACTGCTTTTGAACCAATAGCTGAGTTTAAGAAATTAACCGCATCGTTACTTACTCCCACCATTAAATCGGTAATTGCGAGTATTGCTAATGCAATTAGCATGATAATATAAATCTGCTCCATTTGTATAATTTAATAATATGCAAAAGTCTTTCAAGAATTCTGTTTTAATGTTAACTTAATGTTATCAATTTTAAAAAATGAAGGTTTAAATTTAGGAAAAACAATGCTATAAATTTACAATTAAATTATTTTAATAAGTACATATTGTTAAAACAACAACTTATGTTAAAAATCTGAATTTTTAGTTTCTTTTTTACGTTACAATTCAAAATAATGCAACAAAAAAATAAAGCCTAAAAAATAAGGTTTTTAAGTTTTTTTTAGGCTTAAAAGATTCTCTGAATATCTTTGCAAAAAAAATTAAATATGACAACAATAGAAATAGAAAATTATTTTGAAACGATAAAAAAATTAATCTTAGAATATTCTCCTAAATTTATTATCGCAATTGTTATTCTTTTAATTGGACTTTGGGGAAGCAGTTTTATTACCAAAACCGCCAAAAAGATAATGTTGAAACGAAAAATTGAACTAACACTTTCAACTTTTATTGGAAATGTGATTTTTTGGACACTACGAATTCTATTATTTGTCACCGTAATTTCAAAACTTGGCATTGAAACTTCTGCCTTTGTAACTATTTTAGGTGCCGCAGGTTTAGCTATAGGTCTTTCATTACAAGGCTCATTATCAAACTTTGCTGGTGGTATTCTAATTATTTTATTTAAACCTTTTAGATTAGGTGATTTTATTGAAGCACAAGGTGTTCTTGGAACTGTAAAAGATATAAAAATATTTTCTACCGTTGTTACATCTCCAGATAACAAACAAATTGTGATACCAAATGCTGCGTTATCAAACGGCGTTATTACCAATCACACAATTAACGGTATAAGAAGAGTAGATTTAATAATTTCTGTGGATTATAAAACAGATTTACAATTAGCAAAAACAACCTTAGAGACCATTTTAGAAACAATTCCTGAAGTTTTACAAGAACCAGCGGCTATGGTATTTATAAACAATTTAGGCACAAGTTCTATTGATTTTGCCGTTAGACCTTTCACTAAGAACGAAAATTTCTGGAAAGTTAAATCAGATGTTTTAGAAAAAACTAAAATAGCTTTTGACCAAGTGGGTATAGAAATTCCCTATCCACATCAAGTGGAAATTCATAAAGAATAAATTTATTTTGTTAAGACAAAATCTTTTAAATAATACGGTTCAAAATAAGCAACGTCTACAAAATCATTTTTTATAAATTTATCAAAAGATAATTGAGTCATTTGTTTAGCGGAGGGAAAAACCACATCAGAATGAAAAATAAATTTATTATCTGTTAATGTATTTTTGAATTTTTCTGTTCCATCACCTACCAAATGTATTGTTTCTGAAATTTCCTGATACGATGTTTCATCAATTATTTCAGCTTGAGTGTTTCTGATTTGTTGGTGATTTTTATCATAAAATGCTGTAAAAACTTCCATTCTACGTGCGTCAATCATCGGAATAATAATACCATCTTCAATTTGAATTTGTTTTGCTATAAGCTGCAATGTATCAATTGCAATCATTGGAATGTTCAACGCATAACAAAATCCCTTAGCAGAAGAAACACCAATTCGTAAACCTGTATAAGAACCAGGACCTTGACTTACAGCAATAGCAGACAAATCGGAAAACTGCAATTGATTTTCAATAAGTAATTCTTCAATAAAAACATGTAATTTTTCAGCATGAGAAAAGTTTTGCTCTGCAATTTCTTTACAAGCTACTATTTTCCCTTCCTTAGCTAAAGCTACAGAACAATTTTTTGTAGCAGTTTCTATATTTAGAATAATTGGCATAATGACATTTTTGAAGTGCAAAGTTAAGAAGATAATTAGGTAAAAAAAATAAGACGCTATTTCTAGCGCCTTATTTACCCATATAACTAATAAGAAATCTATTTCTTACTTTCTTTTTTATCTTTTTCAGTTTCTAAACGAACTTTATCATTTGAAACTAAATCTTTAGAAACCGTTGTGTAAGGTCCAATAATAATTTCTTCACCTGGTTTTAGTCCTGATATGATTTCGATATTAGAATCGTCTTGAATTCCGGTTTTCACAACACGAAGTTTCGCTTTATCTCCTACTTTTACAAAAACACACTCGTATTTTTTATCACTTTTAGGCGCTGTTCCTTTTTTCTCTTGTTCTTCCTTTTCTAACTCAGCAACAATATCCTTTTTTACAGAAGTAGTATCGTCTTTAATTACAACAGAGCTAATTGGCACGGCAACTATTTTTTCTTTTCTTTCTGTAATAATATCAACTGTAGCGGTCATTCCTGGTCTGAATGGAGAATAACTTTCTGGTTTTCCATTTAATAAATCTTGATATGATTCTTTTAAAATTCTAACTTTTACTTTAAAATTTGTTACTTGATCAGCTGTCAATGCAGCACTTGCTGAATTTGAAATACTAGTAACAATTCCTTTAAATTCTCTTTTCAAATATGCATCCACTTCAATATTTGCAGAATCTCCGATATTAATTTTCACAATATCATTTTCGTTAACATCTACTTCCACTTCCATGTTATTTAAGTTCGCAATTCTAAGAATTTCTGTTCCCGTCATTTGCTGAGTTCCTAAAACACGCTCTCCTAATTCAATATTCAACAAAGAAACTGTACCATCTGCAGGTGCATAAATAGTTGTTCTTCCTAAGTTGTCTTTAGCTTCGGTTACTGTTGCAGAAGCACTTTGAACCTGATAATAAGCCGATTGTTTATTGGCTACGGCTACTTCATAAGCAGAAACTAATCTATCCCATTCTGATTTTGAAATAATTCCTTTTTCAAATAATTTTTTATTTCTATCGTAATTGGCTTTTGCTTCTTTTACTTGAGCATCAGCTTGACTTAAACCTGCTTTTGTAGTTGACATAGATGCTACAGAACGATTAACTCCAGACTCATACAAATCAGGGTTAATTCGAACCAACAAATCACCTTTTTTAACTTGTTGTCCTTCTTTTACATTTAAAGCAATAACTTCTCCCGAAACTTCAGACGAAATTTTTACTTCAATTTCAGGCTGGATTTTACCCGTTGCTGAAACGGTTTCAACAATTGTAGTTTGCGCCACTTTTGACAATTCTACAACTTTAGAATCATCATTATTTCCGATAACGCCACCTTTTTTAAGCCCAACTAATAGTAAGATTAATCCGATTGCACTTCCTAATAAAATGTATATGGTTTTCTTTGACATGACTAGGTATTTATGTTTTTATTATTGTTTTTTAATTAATGGTATTCCGAAATAAAATTCTAAAATTTTAGTTCTAAAAATGTAATCGTATTTAGTTCTCAACACTTCAGATTGAGCGTTTTCAAATGCAATTGTTGATTGTGAAAAATCAAATGCGTTTAATAATCCAACTTCATATCTTGCTTTTGAAAAATCTAAAGCCTGCTTACGTGCTTCTAATGTTTTTTGAGCAGCTTCGAATGCTTTTTTTGCATTAGAAACATCGTTATATGCTTGATATACGTTACGCTCTAAGTCTAATTCAGCTTGTTTCAATTGAAATTCAGAACGTTCTTGATTAATTTTAGCTCTTTGTACTCGTCCACGTGTTGCAAACCCATTTAAGATTGGAACATTTAACTGTAATCCTACAGCTGTACCATCAAATAAAGACAATTGTTCAACAAAATTATAAATTGGACTTTCAGACCATCTTGTATTATAACCTACAAAACCTGTTAATGAAGGCAAATACGATGAACGTGATAATGCAAGATCTTTTTTAGCCACATCTACATTTGCAATTGCAATTTTAACATCTTTTACAGATTCTTTTGCCTTTTCTATAATTGCATCTTGAGTCTCATTTGTAATAGTAGAAATTGGCAAATCTATTATCTCATCCGATATATCAAAATTGATATAATCTTTAAGCAACAATGTTTGACACAAACTAATTTTAGAAATTAATAATGCATTTTCTGTATTAATAATTTGTTGTAGTTGCGTTGCATCTGTTGCTTGTAACTCAAAAATATCTCCTGCAGGCAAAGAACCAGCGTCTATAAGTTCTTGAGTGCGTTTTAAATTCTCTTTTGTAATCAAATTTTGATTCAATTGAACTTTCAATTGTTCTTTGTTAAATAAAATTTGTAAAAATGAATTCGCAACCGAAAGCGCAATATCATCTTTCATTTTATCTAAACGATACGAATTTGCAATTTTATTTAATTTTGCTCTTTGCAACGTTTTCCAATTTGCCAAACCATTAAATAAGACAATATTAGAATTAGCAGATGCTGAAAAAGACTTAAAAGTTTGATTTTGAAACTGATTTGTAACAGGATTTATACTTGCTCCAGTATTGACACTGTAATTAGCATTGCCATTTAATGTAGGTAAAAACCCTCCAATTGCTTCTAATTTATCAACTGATGATGTTTTTAAATCCAATTCAGACTGTTTGATGGATATATTGTTTTGAATGGCATAATCTACACATTCTTCTAAAGTCCATTTCTTATCTTGTGCCGAGAGTTGCAAACCAACTAGCAATAGAAAAAGAATTATTTTTTTTGTTGTCATTTTATGTACTTTACTACTCATTTCTTATAAGACCTTCATTTTACATTTTTGTTACAGATATCAATTAAAATTTTACTTTTACATCGAAAAAAATGAACTTATAACGTCAGTAATGAAAACATTTACAGTCTTAACTCTAATCTGCATCACCTTTTTAACATTAATTTCTTGCGGAACCACTAAAAAAATAGAGGCACTAAAACCAAGTCCTTCAAATGATGCTCCAGTTGTTTATAAGAACAAAACCTCTTTTGTGGCTATGCCTGTTGAAATAACACTAAAAGAAATTGAACACCAGTTAAATAAAAACTTAAGTGGATTAATCTATAATGACTCCGTTTTAAATGATGATAAAACCGAAATGAAAATTTGGAAGACTGCGCCTATTAAACTTACTGAAAAAAATGGAAATATTGTCTCAGTAATACCTTTAAAAATATGGGCAAAATTCAAATATGGGACAGATTTTATGGGATTAAATGATACACGAGAAATCAATTTAAATGGAACCATCACCCTAAATAGCAAAACACATCTAACCAATTGGAAACTATCAACAAACTCAAAATTAGAAGACTTTGAATGGAGCGAAAGCCCAAGTATTTTGGTGGCTGGTAAAAATGTTCCAATTACTTACATTATCAATCCAACATTAAGTATTTTTAAATCTAAAATTTCGAGAAAAATTGATAAAGCCATAGATGAAAGTTGTGATTTTAAACAGCATGTTTTGACTGTTTTAGAAAAATTAAGCACCCCATTTTTAACTAGTGAACAATATGAAACTTGGTTTAAAATGGTACCAATGGAATTATACGTTACAGATGCCAAATTAGCAAAATCGAAAATTACCATGAACATGGGGTTGAAATGCAATATGCAAACCATGGTAGGACAACAACCAAAAAACGGATTTGATGCCTCAAAAATTACATTAAAACCCATTGCTTCAATTCCTGACAACACTACGGCTTCGGTTGTAGCTGTATCAACTTATGAAAGCGCCAGTAAAATTGTAACTAAAAATTTTCAAGGTCAAGAATTTGCTTCAGGAAGTAGAAAGATAGTAGTTCAAAAAGTAGATTTATGGCAAAAAGACGGCAAAATGATAATCGCTTTAGATGTTTTAGGAAGTATTAATGGCACTATTTACTTAGTGGGAATACCAAATTACAATCCTATCACCAAAGAAATTTATTTTGATCAAATGGATTATGTATTGAATACTAAAAGCATTTTAATGAAATCGGCAAACTGGCTAATGCAAGGACCAATTCTGAAGAAAATTCAAGAAAACTGCCGCTATTCAATAAAAGGGAATTTAGAAGAAGGCAAACAAAACATGAAACCGTATTTAACAAATTATTCTCCTATGAAAGGTGTTTTTGTAAATGGAACTTTAAACGATTTTGAATTTGAAAAAGTAGAACTAACCGATAAAGCCATCATAGCATTTATTACTACTTCTGGAAAAATAAGCATAAGTATTGACGGAATGGAGTAGAAGTCAGAATTTACAAAATACAAGAGATAACCCGTATCTTTTTGTCATGCTGAACTTGTTTCAGCATCTTGAAATTTCAAAGTTTAAGTTTTGTCAAGCTGAAACGAGTTCAGCTTGACAAAATTGCTACTTCTTTTTACTGTATTTCAATCGATAAATAGCATACCCCAAAACCCCAACTAAAATATATGGAATAGCCATCAAATATACTATTCCATCGTTAACAGCTTCGGCTTTTACACCGCCTTCTTCACTTTCTAGTGCAGCTCTACACATAGCGCATTGTGCATTGGACACAATAGGAAGGATCAAAAAAGCAATTGTAAAAAAAATATTTTGAAGAGTTTTGGTATTTTGAGTTTTAACTTCCATAATAAGGAGCAATCATAACATAAACAATAACTCCTGTAATGGCAACATACAACCAAATTGGAAATGTGATTTTAGCTAATTTTTTATGCTTATCAAATTTTTCAGACCATGCTTTTACATAGGTAGTTAAAACTAATGGAATAATAATAATTGATAATAAAATGTGTGTGATTAAAATAAAATAATACAAATATTTAATCGCCCCTTCCCCACCAAATTTAGTGGAATCAGACGTCATATGATAAGCAACATACATTACCAAAAACGAGATAGAACAAGCTATAGCTAATTTCATTAAATATTCGTGTAACTTTCGATTACCATTTTTAATTGCAACTACAGCCGCTATTAGTAAAAAAGCAGTTACCCCATTAATAGACGCATAAATTGGAGGCAAAATGTAAAGGGGTTGCACATCAAACCCTAATTTTCTCAGGTTGACACCAAATAATAAGGCAACAACCAAAGGAATTGCAATTGATAAAACAACAATTAATTTATTAAATTTTGTTTCTTTATTTGTTTCCATATTATTCAACTAATAATTTTTTTATATCTTCTTTAATAGCTTCTACTCCTTTTGGATCTAATCCATCGTAATATAAAATAGGATTCCCTTGAGCATCTTTTCTACAACGTATTTTACCTTCTTTATCAACTAAAGCAAACAAACCTGAATGTTCAAAACCTCCAGCTACTTTATTATTTTCACCTGCATATAAATTAAATCCTTTATTTGCTAAGTTAAAAATATATTCTTTATCTCCGGTTAAAAAATTCCAGTTATAGTGTTTTACCCCTAACATTCGAGCATGTTCATCTAAAAACTGAGGAGTATCATTACTTGGATCAATGGTAATAGAAACTAAGCCAAAACTCGGATTCCCATAAAATTCATCTTGTAATTGCAACATACTTTGATTCATTTTAGGACAAATAGTAGGACATGTTGCAAAGAAAAACTCAACTACATATACTTTACCCAAATAATCTTTATTGGAAATAGATTTATTTTTTTGATTTGTTAACTTAAATTCAGGAACAGGACCAATTTCAACTAAATCTGATTTCTGAAATTTAGCAATAATTTTAGGCACTGCCCAAATTCCGAAAATCAGTATAATAAATGAAATTCCAATATATGATTTATTCTTCATTACTATTTATTTTGTTTTTCAATATTTTCTTTGATGTTATCTCTAAAATCATCTTTTCTTTCGTTTTTATTCTTTTTTAGTGCTAAACGATATTCGCGCAAAATAATTTTTACATCATCCGTCATTTCGTTGTGCAAATCGGCAGCAGAGATTGTATTATAACTTTCTTTAAACTCGTCTTCTCCTTTTTTGTTTTTACCCTTTCTACCACGATGATTTAATTCTTTGTCCACAATAATTACGGCTGGCGTACCTTTTTTTTCATCCAATTGCCCGATTAACTTGTAGCTATCATAAAAATCTTGAATACTATCAGGGGTAGAAAACGAAAATTTCCATCCAGTCATTTCTCCAGTGATAGGAGCTAATTCATCTATTATCTGTTGGCACTTTTTTTCATTGCCTTTAGGAACAACCATAATCATTTGAAAATCTTTAAACCCTTTGTATTTGTTGTAGATTTTCTGATTCAGATTAAAGAAATTACCTCTATTCTCAATAACATTTTCACCTACAAAACCAAGAATTGTAATTTTCCCTTTCATTGAAAGTGGATTACCATCTAAACTAGACCATTCCGATGGAATATCTAAATTATTTTTAGAAATTGTTGGTAAAAAAAGGGAATTATGAGAAGCCGTAGAAAAAACCAAATAAATGGCAATTGGCAAAATGAATAAGGATATTAAAACTAATTTGTTTTTCATTAGGTTACACTAAATTTGTTCATACAAAAGTAAAAAAAATCCCGATGTAAATCGGGATTATATTATAGAAACAAGTGTTAAAATATCCACTTTAAATGTCCTGTCTTGTATACATCATAAACATAATCAGCTTCAACTAGTAAAATAAAACATAAATAAAGGATTAAGAATATGACTGTCCATACAATAGATCTTCTAAACCATTTTTTTTCACCTTCCATATGCATGAAAGCCCAAGTAATGTAATATGCTTTAACAATTGTTAAAATAATAAACAACCAGTTCAACAAATTCATTCCTAAGAAATTATTAAAAAATAATGATTTTGGTTTATAAATACCAAACAAAACCTCTACGATAGTAATGATAGAAAGAATTCCAAAAACTATCCAAATTCTTTTTGTATTTGATTCGTGTGCGTGTGCCATGATATACTTTTATTATATAATTATACTAAATAGAAGAAAGTAAATACGAATACCCACACTAAATCGACAAAGTGCCAGTACAATCCAACTTTTTCAACCATTTCGTAGCTTTTTCTTTTCTCGTAAGTACCTAATAATACATTAAAGAAAATAATGACATTAAGTAAAACCCCCGTAAATACATGGAATCCGTGGAATCCAGTGATAAAGAAGAAGAAGTTAGCAAATAATTTATGACCGTATTCGTTTCTAACTAAGTTTGCTCCTTCTACCACATATTTAGCATCTGCTAATCTTTTTAATGATTCTTCTCTTGATAAAACTGTTTTGTGTTTTTCAGCATTTAAAAACTCAGAACGCACTAAAATTGACTCATCAGCTTTAAAACCTTCCACAACTTCATTAACAGAAAATGACGGTAAAGCAGATTCGCTTAAAAACCATATTCCATTGTTACTTTCATGTTGCGTTCTCACTTCAGGTAATGTTGCTGAAAAATCGGCAAGAGCGACTCTTTTAAAAGTACCGTCTTCTTGTTTTTTCACAAACTGTAAAATTGCACCGCCTTTAGTTTCAACTGCACCATATTCTCCTTTGATGAAATTTTTCCATTCCCAAGCTTGAGAACCTAAGAAAATAAAACCTCCAATAATCGTTAAAAACATGTAGAATGCTACTTTTGCTTTTTTCATGTGATGACCAGCATCAACAGCTAAAACCATCGTAACTGAAGAGAAAATTAAGATAAAAGTCATTAAAGCCACATAATACATTGGTGCGTTTACACCATGTAAAAATGGAAAGTGGTTAAAAACTTCATCCCCGATAGGCCAAGTTTCAATGAATTTAAATCTTGAAAAACCATACGCGGCTAAGAAACCAGAAAAGGTTAATGCATCCGATAAGATGAAAAACCACATCATCATTTTACCATAAGTTGCTCCTAATGGTCCTGGACCTCCGTCTAAAGCGTGTTCATCTGAAATAACTGTCGCTCCCATAAATTTTTTAATTGTTAAAAAGTTCCCAAATTTATTATTTTTTTTCTATTTGAAAAAATAGAAAAACAAAAACAAATAAACCCAAATAAAATCCATAAAGTGCCAATACATCGCACTTAGCTCTATACCAAGGGTTTGAGCCGGATTGTATTTTTGTTTATAATGATTATAAATTACTATTAAAAGCGAAATAATACCTCCTAAAAGGTGTGCAATATGAACCAAAACAGCAATATACAAAAATGAAGTCGTTACATTACTTTCACTTCCTGTAAAGAAATAGCCATTTTCGATTACTTGCCCAAATCCCTTAAATTGTAATACTATAAACGCAATTCCGAGCGCTAAAGTAAGTAATAAAAAGACAGTAGCATTATTTCTATTATTTTTTTTAGTGGCTTGCAATGCTAAATAAAAAGTAAAACTACTTACCAACATTGCTACTGTACTAATTACAAAAGCAGAAGGTAAAACAAAATCTTTCAACCAATCTGGTCTTGACTTACTTACAACATAGGCACTTGTTAATCCGGCAAAAATCATACAGATACTAATCATTCCGAACCACAACAACATTTTATAGGTTTTGCCTTTACGTGCTTGTTCTTCTTCCAAAGTCATTCTATTTTCCATAACTATCGTAAAAATTTATCTATAACATATATGATTTGCAACAAAGATATGTAAGAAACACTAACAAACATTAGTTTTCTTGCTGTTTTTACATTCATTTCTTTATGTAATTTAAAAGCATAAAACAACATCCATAAACCTAACAAAACAACTATAACTGCTGCAAATTTACTTAAAAACAAATTTCCAGTAAAACCAAAAACAGGAATTATAGAAGCCATGATTGTCCAAATGGAATACAATATAATTTGTAGGGTAGTTTTCTTATCTTGTTTTCCAGAAGGCAACAAGAAAAAACCAGCTTTTTTATAATCTTCATATAAAAACCATCCAATGGCCCAAAAATGAGGAAACTGCCAAAAAAACTGAATAATAAATAAAGTTCCTGCTTCAATTCCAAAATGACCTGTTGCAGCAACCCAACCTAACATAAAAGGAATGGCACCTGGAAATGCACCTACAAAAACTGATAAAGGTGTAACTGTTTTTAATGGTGTATATAAACTTACGTACATGAAAATCGAAATCGCACTAAACATAGCGGTTTTAGGATTTACATTATACAAAATAATCAACCCTAATATGGTCAAAACTGCACCTAATATGAAAGCATTTTGCTTTGAAATTCTTCCTGATGGCAATGGACGGTTTTTAGTTCGATCCATTTGAGCATCTAATTCAACTTCAATAATTTGATTAAAAACATTGGAAGCACCCACCATACAATACCCACCAATAGCCAATAAAAACAAAACACCCCATTGAAAAGGTTGTTCATCATTAAATCCTAGCAAATAACCCGCAATAGTAGATACTACCACGCTAATAGACAAGCGCGCCTTAGTGATTTCCACAAAGTCTTTGTAAAATGATTTTTTTATTTGAGGTTGCGTATTCGTGTCCACTTTATTGTTTTTCACTGTAAAATTGCGTGCAAAGATACAATATGAAATTTAGAATTTAGAATTTAGAATTTAGAAAATGAGTTAAATCAACTAATAATCAAAATACCAGTTAAATAAATCGCTTCTTAGTCCAATAGAAAACCAAGTCGTGTTTGATTTTGCAGTTGCAGCAGTTTCCGCAGTTGGATCAAAATTTCTTAGCATTACATTTCCAAAAACTTTTAAATTATAAGCTGGATTTACTACATATCCTACTTGTAAATCGGCAATCATAACGGTTGTTTTATTTCCTTGTGCAATTGAAACCCCGTTATCATAAGGACGATTTTCATCATAATCTAAGTAGATATTTCCTCCGTAATTAAAATTGTTAGTTCCATCATTAAAATCAAATCCGCGTTGGCCGTAAATTAACTTGGCATCTGCAAAATATCTTCCTTTGTAGTAACGAGCAATTGCAACAAATTCTCTGAAATTTGCTCCCCATAAATGCCCCATACTTTGGTTGTTATGCCCGTAATTTGTTATAGGATTACTGTGCGAATATACATAAGGACGCACTTGATTGTATTCTACCTGAAGTAATAAATTTTTAACTTTAAATGCATCGTAATACTTTGCCCCTACTTGGTACGCAAATTTATTTCTCCAACTTTGATTACTTTCCTTAACATCTCCAATAGCAAATTCATCAATTAAAAACTGTCCGTAAAAATTGATTTGATTGTTCCATTTGTATTTTGAAGTCAATCCTAATAATGCATTTCCTGTTTTTGATGACGATCCAAACTCAACCGTTCTATAAAAAATCAAAGGATTAACGAAATTGAAATCAAAACCTCTTTCATTCGTATTGGTCCATACCACATTCTCAAAGAAACCTAAATTCCAACGCTTAGTCACATTCATACTTAAATAATGACTTGCCATGTATTTTGTAGCATAAGTTCCATCAACCGTTACTGCATCACGAACATCTTTTAACCACATGTACGTATTCGTATATTTTATCTTCCAAAAAGTCGTATTAATTTTAAAATATGGATACGGACTTGCCGCATCACTTTGTAATAAGGAACGATACCCATCTCCTAAAAAGTTTCTACCATAACCTAATTGAAGGTTGATAAACTTATTTGGTTGGTATTTAATATTGGCTTCTGCTAAAGGAAAATCATAAGCATCTTCTTTGAAACGTTTTGCTATTCCAATCCCTGGAATAATTGCTGGATTTCCTCCAGAGGGCCTAATGCTTTCTGAATAAGCATTATAATAATCTGCAAATCTTCCTTGGCTTTCGTAAATGGATGTAGTAAACGTTAATTGATTACCTAAACCTCCATTTACAATAATTCCTCTAGTATTTACAAATGTATTTGACGCTTGACTTTCTGTGTCTTTACCTACTCTAAAATCAAAAATTGGATTTAAAGTAAACCAATACTCTTCTCCTTGAATTGCTACTACATTTTCATTCCATAATTTTCTTCCCCACCAAGATTCTTTTTTCTTTAAAAATGATTGATTTGCTGTTTCTAAATCATAATATTTTGCCACTTCATCATAAGAATAGGGTTTTGAAGCGGTATGGTTATTACTTCCTACTTGATTTAACAAAGCGTCAAAAACACCATAATTTTGATGAGAAAACTGAACAATTCCAGTACTTTTAAATTGTGGATTTTCAAAAGTCTTGATTACTAAATCATCGTATTCAGATAATTCTTTATTATTATCAATTAAAGTTGTATTAGTTTTTGCGAACTTATTTGCTAATTTTTCTTGAGTTGTTGGTGCAACTAAAGGAATATTAATCTTAATCGTGAATTTTGAATAGGTTGCCTTTCCTGAATAAGTTGCTGGAGAAACTTTTGTTAAAGATTCAAATACACGAATAGCTTCTTTTTTTAGTGATTCATGTGCGGCATCGGTGTATAAAACATTGAAATTTCCAATAGTATCTACCTCAAAAAGAGTGATTACTGTTCCTTTATAGTTTTGATCTTGTAGCTCTTGTGGAACTTTATAATTTGCATAAAAATGGTTTTGAATCGAATTATAAAAACATGCTTCTTGTTGCTTTCCTATTGCATTATCACAATTTGGGAATACAGGAAATTGAGCATTGGACGAATTTTGAGCAAAACTTGCTAATCCGAAAACAAACAACAGAAAACTATATATCTTTCTCATCTGGTAATTTTTAATAATTGCTGTTTGAAATTTCACCCGTAGAAATGGCTTTTGCTGCTGAAGTTCCAATTCGCTTCACACCTAATTGAATCATTTCAACGGCTTCTTCATGTGTTCTTACTCCTCCTGCCGCTTTAACAGCCAATGGACATGAATTTTCCAACATTAATTTTACTGCGGAAACTGTTGCACCGTTTGGAACACCTTCTGGAGTTTTATAAAAACCTGTTGATGATTTTACAAAAACTTTATCATATTCTTTCTCACTGAAATTAGCAATCACTACATTTTTAATTAATGCTGATAATTGTACAATTTGATGATTATCTAAAGCGGCTACCTCGATAATCCATTTTACTATTTTGTGATGTACTAAACCTAATTTAGTTCCTTGGAGAACTTGCTCTTTTACTGATTCAATTTCTCCTCTTTTGAAGGCTTCATAATCTAGAACATAATCTAAATCATCTACTCCATTTTCGATAGCTTGTTTTGCTTCAGCTAATTTTTCTTCCAATGTGCCGTTCCCAAATGGAAAATCAATAACAGTTCCAATTGTAACTTTTGAATTAGCAGCTTCAATCATTTTTTTTGCTAAAACAACTTGATCAGGGCGAATCATAATTAATTTAAAATCATAATCGATGGCTTCTTGAATACAATTTTTTACCACTTCGGTATTTTCTTGTTCTGAAAGATTGGCTTGAGCCGCCGTTTTGAGATAAGTTGAATCTAAATAGTGCTTAATGTTCATTTTACATTGAATTATGAGAGTGTAAAAATAAAAAAATCCCATCGAAATGGGATGTTTTAAATGGATTATATTTATTTTATTTCATTCTAAAAACAACAGGTATAGAATATTTGATTTTTACAGCTTTATTTCCTTGTTTCGCTGGAATTAATTTAGGAATTCTTTTTACCGCTTTTTCAGCAGCTAGTTGCATTTCAATGGTAGCTCTTTTGTTGTCCAACGCTTTAACATCGGTAATCGATCCATTTTCATCGATAACAAATTCTACTTGCGCAACTCCTTGTCTTCCACTTTCTATATCACTTTCAGGATAATTTAAATGTTTTGAAACCGCTTTGGCTAATTGTGCATCAAAACAAGCTTTTTGATCTGCTCTATCCAAACCTTTACAAGATTCAAACATTGGTAGTTGTTCTACAGAAAAAACAGTTGGAGCTTCAACAACACCATTACCGTTATCTTTAGGAACATCAACCGCTTTTGTGTTATTATTGTTTTGATTATCACTTGGATTATCTTGCGCAGCTATTGGGTTTGCATCAATTTCCTTCTTAGGCTCCTCTTTTGTAGGTTTAAAATAATGAGTCACTTTAGGCACATTGACAACAACTTGCTTAGTTGCTTCTGTTTTTTTTGTTACTGGCGCTGGGTTATAGACAAATGTTGGTTCAGAATTAATCTCAATTGGCGGCACATAAGTAACCGATTTAGAAATGTTTTTAAAATTAAATTCTAAAATAAAAAGTACAACCAACATTGTTGTAATAAGTCCAACTTGAAAATAGATAAAACTATTTTTGGCTCTTTTCGGGAAATCAACATTTGCTTTCATGATATATAGATTAATAGTTAACACTTTGTTAATTAACCTATACAATTTACATGCCAAAAAAAATCCCAACCTAAGTTGGGATTAAATATTATTGTAACTTGAATGTAATTGGCTGACTGTATTTTACTTTTACAGGTTTCCCTCTTTGCATACCAGGTTTAAACTTTGGTAGTTTTTCAATTACTCTTTTTGCTTCTTTTTCTAAAAGCTCACCTCCTTTAGGGCCTCTCACTTGAACATTTGTAATACTTCCATCTTTATCGATAACAAATAAGACAGAAACTCTACCTTGTATATTCTCTTCCATTGCTTTCTCAGGATATTGTTGGTTTTTCTTAATATGCTTTGCCATTTGTTCCATAAAACACTCTAAACGCTTGCTTTTCTCTACTTTTTCACAACCTGGAAAAACAGGAACATCTTCAATTACAGCAAAAGGTACTTCTTCATCAATTTCATCTGAAGTTCCACCTTCTTCTCCATAAGCAGATGCTTGAGTTACAACTACTGCTTTATTCTCATCAACTTCAGTAGTTTCAATTTTCTTATCTTCGATAACTTGTTTGTTATCTACAATTTGAATTACTTCTGGAGCTGGTGGTGGTGGTGGTGGTAATTTTTGAACAGGAGGCATTGTTAAAATAACTTCCTCTTCTTCACCCATCATATTATCAGCAATTTCCAATGTTTCTACTTCAACTCTTGGATCTTCTGATTTTAACTCTATACTTACATAAGTTAACATTAAAACAGCTGTAAGTCCAACAAGGAAATACAATGAACTATTTCTCTTTGGATCTACATTAGGATTTTTCTTTACTTCCATAATTTTAATTTTGAGGTGCTAATATAGTTAATATTAGAAATGTTTTAAAATAATTTATTAAAAATTTTATTTTTTATACAATACACGCAAATAAAACCAACAACTGCTCCTAGCGAATTAGCAACAGCGTCATAAAAATCTGCTTGTCTGTTTTTAGTTAATAGATTTTGCAATACTTCAATAACTATGCCATAAAAGATTGCAAAAAGAACAATCAACAAATGATGGTTCATCTTAAAAAAAGATCTACTTATTGAAAAACTCAATAGCACAACCAATACTGCATAAAATAAAAAATGTATCAACTTATCATTCCCTGTTAAATAAACCTTGGGAACAGAATTAAAACTTACCAAACTTAAAACCGTAATAATTAAAGTCCAAGTTATAGCAAGAACTAAATAATTACGCTCCGATAAGTGCTTTATAATCTTCACTTGATAAAAGTGTTTCTATTTCAGAAGCATCAGAAAATTTCACTTTAACCATCCAACCGTCACCATAAGGATCTGTATTTACTTTTTCAGGATCTGATTCTAAAGAATCATTGAACTCTATAATTTCTCCAGACAATGGTAAAAACAAATCAGAAACAGTTTTCACTGCTTCAACAGTTCCAAACACTTCGTCTTTATCTAACGTTTGATCTAAAGTTTCAACTTCAACATACACAATGTCACCCAATTCTTTTTGAGCAAAATCTGTAATCCCTACTGTTGCAACATCGCCATCAATGGAAACCCACTCGTGGTCTTTAGTGTATTTTAAATTTGCTGGTATATTCATTTGATTATAAATTTTTAACGCACAAATGTAATTGTAATTATTGAATAGAAAAAAAGGTTTTTGTTATTTTTTTATGAAATAAAACAACCTACCAAAAAAATGATTTTGATAGGTTGTTTTTAATTCATTATTTAAGTTAACTAGTTTCCGAAATTATAGCGTAAAGTAAAACCTCCTCTAATATTTGTAGTTGGAAAAGAAGTTGAAATAACCGCTTGAGAGAATTGATGATCGTAGAATAAAATAGCCGTTAAATTTCTACTGAAAGAATAATCAGCTGTTAATTTTACGGACCACAAATCTTGTCCTCCTCCTAACTGATTGTTATCATAATCTAAATAACGTACAATTGTATTGTTTTTTCGTAATGAAAAATCGGCTTTAATGTTAATATCACTCTTAATTACGCCACTTACATTGTCAGCTAATGAAGAATTAAACGTAACATCTTTAATTCTGTAACCCAATCCTATTATATATTCATTCCCACTTACCTCTGTTAGTAAATTATTATCGAAACTCATATTTAAAGTTCTATCTTTTTTAAGTTCGGCAAGAATTTTTATTGAATTTTTCATTTCAAACTCAACTTTAACTAATGGATTAAATTGCTCCGCAAGATTAACATTTGAGATAATTTTTGATGCAAAGAAATTTCCATTCGCATCAACAGGAGCTGTATTTAAATTTGAACGAAATGAATTTACGTTATAACTAGCTCTATAACCGTGTTGTACTGAAAATCTTTTGAAATTATCTTTAAACCATTTGTAACGCATTAATCCTGTATATTTGATAGTCCAGTTTGGCAATGGTACATTTCTGAAAACTCCTGTGGAAACTTTTTCCGCTTCTTGTCCTGAATAAGCAGCAAGAAAAGAAGGCAACAACACTTGCTGACTATTTTTTCCATATCCAATTGGATAGCCTTCAGCATCTCTTGGAAATGAACTTACACCATAATATCCTTCTGCTAATCTATTTGCTACAACTAATCTGTTATCTCTAAAATCTTGAAAAGTTTGTGAAACGTTTATATCGCTTTGTGCAAATGCTGTTTTAATTAAAATAGTTGAAACATTAAAATTACCAAAATCATACGGCGCACGAGAATTATATTGTCCCGCAGAAACATCAAACTGTTCTGAAAAATTATAAGCATACGTTCTATCCGCCGTGAAATCAATTTTTAAATCAGGAAATAATTCCATTTGTGCGGTCAGACTTATTTTTTTATTTTCAATTTGTGTAAAATTTTGATTGAATTCAGGATACGTTGTTAACCAGCCGTTTCTTGCGGCTTCATATCGAACATCTGATTGGCTTCCAAAAACAAATCCTAATGTTGGTTTTGACGAACCAAAGAATCCTAAACCAGGTAAATAACCCGGTAAAACTGTACCGTTACTTTCAGTATAATTAATTTGAATATTTTTCACACTGGTAATTACCCCTATTAAACCACTCATGAAAGCACTTCTTTCTAAGGTAACATTGCCTTTTGGCGCTTTAACTTGCTCTCCTGGTTTTGGCGCTACTTTTTTATCTTTTTCAGAAACTGGTTTTTTCTTATTGCTTTTCGTTTTGGTCAATCCTATATACTTGTAAAACAAATCCATATTTAAAGTAGTGTTCAACTTATGAGAATTTGCATTTTGAATCGAATTTCCTAAAGCATAAATATTACCATCTTCACCTGTTACCGATGAAAAAGCATCAGAAGAGCGTTGCCAGTTATAATCTCCTGTATAAGTATAAGTTGATTTTACAAAACTTAACACCGGAATTTTATTAATTGGTAAATCATAATTCAAAACCAATTGTTGATTGTGTTGATTAGATTCCCCAACATTCCAATAATCATCCCAAATATCTAATCCATCAATTGGTAAATTATTTTCATCCAAATAATTACGTACAATATTGTTTGATGAGGCGGTATAATTTATTCGGAGCGATTTTGTTATGTTGTAATTGAAACCGTACGTGTAATTGAAAAAATAATTTCTTCTATACAAATCACCTAAACCTATTCCTTGCACATCAACTAATCTAAAACGTTGTTTATTGAATTGGCGAATTATATTAGAACTAAACGAAACATTTGATGGCAAATAATTGAAATTAAAATCGCTTAACATTTTGTAATATCCATTTTTATTTAAGAATTTACTATTCTTAAATGGCTCAACGGTTTTAGGCTTAAAAGTGAAAGCATAATCAACTGTAGTCCTATTTTGCTTATCAATTAAATTTTCAATTTCATAATCGTGGTGTTCTGTTTCATTTAACGAGTAAGACAAGGTTAGATTTTCAACATCGTAGAAATTTGCTGTTTTTTCAGGCGCTTTCTCTTTTTTAACCCCAATTAAATTAAAACTTGTTCTTTTTGTATAATCAATTGCTCTTTGTTCAATATTTGAACGTTCATTAGCATCCGAAGTAATATCTAATAATTGATTTAATTCAATATCTTGATAAAAAGGATCAAATTTTGGGGTAATTGTTTCTTCTCCAACAGCATAGTTGAACGGCAAATTGATTCCCCATTTTTTTGGCAACAATTTTCCTAAATTTACATTTGTTACAATATCATATTGAAAAACATCCTCTCTACTTCTTTCATTTGGGCCTTGTTCTAACGCACCAAAACCAATAGTCCCTACTCTAGTTGTAGCTGAAACATTTGCAAAGTCAGCAAAATTAGTATCTAAGTTAGCAACTGCTGCATATCCTCCTTTGTTGTCCATATCCGACATACGAAGTTCGTTAAACCAAACTTCCCCACGTTGAATATCGCCTGATTTATTTTTGATACCAATCATTAAGGTTCGAACCAAACCAAAATTTGGGTTTCCTTTAATTCCTAAAGTCAGTCTACTATTTGAAGAGCCAATTTTAGCATCTTCCTCCTCAATAAAACCAATACCACTAGGATCACTATAATCAATAGCGGGATCATTCTGAAGATTTAAAATTTTTAGTTTAGTTAAAAAATCTAAAGGAATTTCCATTTCATTTTCTGATGGCCAAACCTCCTCAGGAGTAGAAGCACCAAAAGCCGTAACTTTTAAAGGCATTTCAACTTGGTAGAAATTATCAGTAAAGTCATTTCCAAAACGAATAAACGCAATTAATTCATCATCTTGTAAATCACCATCCTGTACTGCCTCTGCGTGTAAAAACATTCGTAGTTTTTTAAACTGACGCATGTCAACATTAACATTTTTAAATACAGATCTAGCATCGTCATTCTCCAATCCATTAGTAGTACCGCCTAATTTATCATAAACGCGTAACGAAAGCGATTGTTCATTTTGATTTATAATAGTATTATTGTTATAAAGTTGTTCTCTAACTACACCTGGAGGAGTTACATATTTAATTGGGCTTCTTTGTCCATTTTCTTGAATATTCAAAGCCACCACATCAAAACCGGTATTATCATCATCTGGATCGGTATCTAATTCATCGAATTTACCAGTATATCTTCTCCATTCTCCTCTAACTAAATCTAAAGCTCCAAAACGCAAAGTTACTTCATCTTTAAATCCACTCATATACATTCTCATGAATCGAATTGAACGGAAATCAGTAATTGGACCAACTTTATTCGCATCGATTACCTCTAGAATTGGAATTTTATATAAAATCCATCTTGCTTTTCCAACTTGTCCATTAGGCAAATCAACATTATCATCCTTTCTAAAATCAGCAATATAATATTGCCCAACAGGTACATCTGCATCATTATCCCCATATGCTTTAAAAGGCACTTCGAATTTAAAATAAGCATTGATAGTGTTCATCGTATTATCGCGATTCACATCTTCTACATCTGGGAATGTCGTATTTCCTCTATTGTCGTTTGTAACATTTACTGGTGAATTTCCTTGAACTCCATTATAATTTTTATAACGGTTTACTACATCACCCGATGCTTCTAAATAAAAACGGTAATTATCTGCTGCTGGGTCAGGGAAAGTAGCAAAATCTGTATATTTTACAGCTTCGTTAACATCCGTTAGCCCATCAAATCCAGCATCCTGAACAGCTCTATTGGCTTCATTAGTATCAAACGCATAAATTAATGATTGAGAAGCGGGAACTTGCCCCCAAGCTGTACTAATTGTTGGTTGAGTTGAGCCTACTTCTGGTAACCCGTTCTCATATAATTTTCTTCCATCTCTTAAAACATCCTCAGATATTTCACCAAGATTAAAAACTAATTTTCCAGTATTTGTTGGGTCCGCTTTATCACCAGTATTCCCATAATACGGATCCATTACCCAAAACTGAATATATTCAACATTTGATTGCTCAAAATTTGTTGAATTGATAGCTCTAGTTATACCCGCCCATGTTTCAGGAGCTTCTACATCTGTAAACTGATTAGTAACACTCAAGTTTGGATTAAAATTATAAGGACCTCTATCTTTAGGAAAATAGGTTAAATCTAAGGTATTAATTACCGTAGACTGTCCCTGAGCAATATCTGTTAAAGGATACAATTCACGACTTAATACACGTCTTGTTTTATTGAATGACAAATCATCATCATCTATTCCAGAAGGCGTTTGCGTATAAAACACAGGATCTATTGAATACCAAGCCAACTTACTTCTTTTATCACCTACCCTTAAATCATCAGTAAGTGGTTCAGCAGTAGATAGAACTCCATCATAATTACCCTCTAAAGGAACACTTGATAAAGTCCAAGCTTGTGGTGAACGCATGTCAATAGTAGTTTGCGAACCTTCAAAATCATCTATATAAGTTGTTGCTTCACCATTAAATTGATCTGCTTTTGACGCTCCTGGTTTTAGATAGGCTATTTCACCTCTAAAAGATAAGTTTGACGGCACATCAGTATCAATGTTTGGCAACTTATTCACTAATCTTGTAAAAAATGGAACTTCTGTAGAATAGTTTGTATTGAATCCGAAAATAGTATTATTTACAGATTCTTGTCCGTAATTTGATTTCGTTGTAAAGGGTCTTTCAGACATGTTTAAAATAGTAGCTCCCATTAAAAACTTGTCGTTAAATTTATGCTCCACATTTAATCCCCAAAACCTTCTAGTTTGTTGTCCGAAAACCGAGTTGTTTTCTACAGAAACCTCAATTGGAGTGTTTGATGCTTGTAATGATGGGTCTAAAATTTGTACTTTACCCATTTGATAATTTACCGTATAATCAACCCCTTCAACCAAAACTCTTCCACCAGCAGTAACTACAACAGAACCTTGAGGAACATTAAAAGCCCCAATTGAAATTCCGTCTCCACCCATTGATTTAAAACGACCTTTTAATTGGAATTTATTTTTTGCACTTTCTTGTAAAGCTGCTGCTTGAGTTGTTTTGTACAAACTTCTAAATACATATTTAGCTTGATTACTATTATATGTTAATGGATCATCATAATTTTCAACCAAAGCGGGAACATCTAATTTTTGAAATAAATGTTTTCCAAAAGGTTCCACTTTTGTAAAAATAATTTTTCCGCGTTGTGTATCAACTGTTAAGCCTGGATAAAAATCAAAGAAACCATCTCCCCCTTCTTGCGGGTCGTTAGTATAATTCAATTTATCTAAATTAAAAACTTTTAACAAAGGTGTTTGATCAACATTTGATGGCAAAGGATCAATTCCTGATTGAGTTATATAATTTAAAGGCGAAGGATCTGTATAAAGAATATTTAACTTGAAATCTTCTTGTTGCAATTGATAACCACCCGGAATTTGATAAATATTTTTCATCATTAAATTCCAAGTAGGCATGGTATAATCCACACTTGCAACTTGGTATTTATCAACGGTTAAGTTACTTTTTAATAATTTTAGTATCAATGCTTGTGAATTTGGAACTCCAGAATTCACATTGGTAGCATCAACACCATCCGTACCAAATTCTCCCACTTGATATACATCACTTCCAATGGTGTATTGATAAGAAACCGCTAAAACTTCATCGTTTGCTAATTTTTGATTTAACGAAATATATCCTAGTTGTGGATGATATGTATATTCTGATGCAGTTAATTTTCTAGCATTTTCAAGTTTTGCAAAGTCAATTCCTTCAGAAGCACCAACACTAGGGATAAAACCGTTTGATGCCAAGGAAACATCTCTAATTGGACTGGTTAAAAAATTACTTCCAATGGCATTTGGATCATATTTATTGTTTGCATTGTTAGAAGGAGTATTTGCTCCTACATTATAAAAAGTAGGATTTGTACCTAAATTGATATGAACTGTTTCTTGAGGCAAAACTCCCGTTAGAGGCGCTTCTCCTAAATCTTGAAGTGCAACAATATTTCTAAGATTATTTTCTGTTGAATTTACTCTATTTTGCTTATTGGTAATCCAAACCTCAATTCTATTAATCTGTACACGCGAATTTACGTATGGAAAAGTTTCAAGAGCCTTATCATAATTATTTCTGAAGTATTGAGATAAGAAATAATGTCGATCGGCATCATAATCCAAGGCAAAAATTTCGAAATCTTGAAGTGTTCCACCACCTTGCGAGGTAACCGATTTAGTTTGCGATTTCTGTTCTGAAAAAACTCCTGTAAACGTAGTTTTACCAAATTGTAATTGCGCCTTTACACCAAATAAACTTTGAGCACCTCTCACCAATGAATTTGACAATGGAAAACTTACGTTACCTACTTCTATTTTTTTAATAATATCATCCTCTGTAGGCGCATATTCTAATTTTATTAAATTTTGAAACGCGAAAGTTGATTGGGTATCATAATTCACATTTACATTTAATCGAGTTCCCACCTTACCTTGTAAACCAACACTAATTCTTTGGTCAAAATCAAAACTTGTTGTTTTTCTATTTCTTGGTGAAAATGAAGGATTATCTTGTTTGGTAAAACGTATCCCTAAATCTAATTCTACCGACCCTGTAGGTTTTACATCAATAGTATTACTTCCAAATATAGATTCAAAAAATTTAGAATTTACATAATATCTTGGTAATAAATCTTTTTTAGCCGCTTCAGATCCCTCTTTTTTACCGTCTATTGCGGCAGATTTTTCTTGATAATACTTACGCATTTGCTCTCTCAAAACAAGCTCTTCATATTGTTTTGGGGTAAGTATCATAGGATATTTAATATTAAACCCGTCAACAGAACTGGTATAAATATAACGATCAGAAGCCGCATCATAGGTGTATTTATCCAAAATACTCAAAGGATTTGGCATGTTTAATTTTCCTATATCAACACCTGTTTTTACAGTATCTTTTTCCTCTTCATCTACTTGAGCTTGAAGTGAAAAAGAGAACAACATTACTATGAATGCAAAACTATATTTTATATTACCTATTACTTTTATTGCCGTTTTTTCCAAGTTTTATAAATTTTTTAAAGCTTGTTTTATTAAGTTTTCTATAGAGGAATTTGGGGTTTCTCTAACAATTTTATCAATTACTTTTTCGGCAGCTTTTCTCGCAAAACCTAAAACTTCTAAAGCAGATAACGCTTCATCTTTATTTGTATTGCTTTCAACAACAGAAACTTCATCTAAATTATACACTTTTAACACTTTTTCTTTTAAATCTAAGATAATTCTTTGAGCAGTTTTAGCTCCAATACCTTTCATAGATTGCATTGTTCCCAAATCGTTTGAAGCAATAGCTTGAATGATTTGACTTGGTGCTAGCGAAGATAACATAGTTCTCGCAGTACTAGCTCCAACTCCGGAAACCGAAAGTAACAATTTAAACAATTCACGTTCTTGTTTTTCAACAAAACCATACAAAGTATGCGCATCTTCTCTAATTTGTAAAAAAGTAAATAATTTTAAACTTTCAGAATCAGGCAATAAAGAATACGTATGCAATGAAATATTAATATGATAGCCCACACCATTGCAATCTATGATTACTTCGGTTGGTGTTTTTTCAACTAATCTTCCTTGAATGTGCGCTATCATCTTATCTTTTTATTTTATTAACTTTTTACCTTTTTCTTGAGCATCTACTACTGCTACCGCTGCCATATTTACCATTTCTTCAACGCTTGCGCCTAATTGAAACACGTGAACAGGCTTGTCTAATCCAAGAATAATAGGTCCGATAGATTCCGTCTTATTTAATTCTTTTAATAATTTATAGGTAATATTAGCTGCGTCTAAATTAGGAAAAATAAGTGTATTAACTTTTTTATTTACCAATTTAGAAAATGGAAACTTACTTTTTAACATGTCAGGATTCAAAGCAAAGTCGGTTTGAATTTCACCATCCACAATTAAATCGGGAAAATTTTCATGTAAATAAGCAACTGCTTGTCTTACTTTTATAGGCCCTTCATTTTGAGAAGACCCAAAGTTTGAATAGGAAATCATGGCAATAACCGGTTCCATTCCAAACATCTTAACTGTTTTAGCAGTCATTAAGGCTATTCTTGCTAAATCATCCGCTGACGGATTTGGATTAATTGCAGTATCTGACAAGAAGATTGGACCTCTTGCCGTCATCATCATATTGGTTGTTGCAATTTTAGACACGCCCGGTGCTTTATCTATTAATTGCATAACAGGTTTAATCGTTGAAGGATAACTTCTTGAATATCCAGTTACCAAAGCATCTGCTTCGCCAGTGTTAACCATCATTAACCCAAAATAGTTACGTTCGCGCATCCATTTTTCAGCTTCGTACAATGTAACCCCTTTTCGTCTTCTGGTATCCCAAAAATGCTTAGCGTATTCTAATCGTTTAGCTTCAGATTCTTTTGTTTTTGGATCAAAAATTGGCACTTCCACATCGAAACCAATTTCATCTTTTAATTCCATGATTATTTCTTTGTTTCCTAATAAAATTGGGAATCCAATACCTTCTTCATGCACAATTTGGGCTGCTTTTAACACATCAATTTGATCGGCTTCAGCAAAAATAATACGTTTTGGATTGGTTCTTGCTCTATTAGTTAACAAACGAATCATTTTGTTATCAGAACCCATTCGTTCCAATAATTCATCTTTATATTTATCCCAATCGGTAATTGGCGCTAAAGCTACTCCTGATTCCATCGCGGCTTTTGCTACTGCTGGCGGCACTTCGGCAATTAATCTTGGGTCAAATGGTTTTGGGATAATATAATCGCGACCAAATGTTAATTTCGTTTCCCCATAAGCAATATTTACTTGTTCAGGAACTGATGCTTTTGCCAAATTAGCTAAGGCAACAACGGCAGCTTTCTTCATGTCCTCATTAATTTTAGTCGCTCTAACATCTAAAGCGCCTCTAAAAATAAATGGAAAACCAAGTACATTATTCACCTGATTAGGATGGTCTGAACGACCCGTTGCCATGATAATATCTTTTCTTGTAGCGATTGCTAAATCATAATTAATTTCCGGAGTAGGATTAGCCATAGCAAACACAATTGGATTGTCTGCCATTCCTAACAACATTTCTGGTGTAACTATATCACCTGTAGACAACCCAACAAAAACATCAGCGCCTTTCATAGCATGCGCTAAATCGTCAAAATGTTTATCTGTAGCATAGACACGTTGCATGTCTGAAATTTTTGGATCATCTTTTCGCAATGCCCCTTTACTATTGAACATTACCACGTTTTCTGGCTTAACTCCAAAAGAAACATACAAATTAGCACAAGCAATGGCAGCCGAACCTGCTCCAGAAATCACCATCGTAACTTCTTCCATTTTTTTTCCTGCTAATTCAACTGCATTCAATAAAGCAGCTGAAGAAATAATAGCGGTTCCATGTTGATCATCGTGCATTACTGGAATATTTAATTCCTCAACCAAACGTCTTTCAATTTCGAATGATTCTGGCGCTTTGATGTCTTCTAGGTTAATTCCTCCGAAAGTTGGAGAAATATTTTTTACCGTTGCAATGAATTCTTCAATATCTTTTGTTCCAACTTCGATATCAAAAACATCAATATCAGCGAAGATTTTAAACAACAACCCTTTTCCTTCCATTACAGGTTTTGAAGCTTCTGGACCAATATCTCCTAAACCTAAAACTGCTGTTCCGTTTGATATTACAGCTACTAAATTTCCTTTTGCGGTATATTTATAAACGTTGTTAACGTCTTTTTCAATTTCTAAACAAGGTTCTGCTACTCCTGGAGAATAAGCCAAAGCTAAATCTCTTTGTGTTGCATATTTTTTGGTGGGAACTACCTGAATTTTACCAGGTGTTGGTTTTGCGTGATATAATAAGGCTTCTCTACGTTTACTATCTTTATGCATGGTTTTTTATTTTACTAACTTACAAATATAAGGGTATAACGTATAAAATGAGAAATTATTTCGGCATTCTTTTGAAAAAATATTTTAACTCAAAACAGAAAGTTTAGCACTGAAAATTAATCCTAAAAAATACTCTGACTATAAAAATTAAACAAAAATTCCTGTCAGTATACAACTTAAGGATTTCTTTTTTTACTTCTAAAAAGGGGCTTTGAATTATACATGAACACCATTAATATCTGAGGACTTGTTAACAATTTAAGTGTTTATTTTAAACTTAAATTCTTGTTTAGTGGTAAACTCGTTCAAGTCATTACTATTTAGGCATATTTACAATATCTTCTCTTGAAAAACCTGCTTTTAATATTAATGCTGTGTCTGTAATTTTTTTATCAACGTAAATTCTACATACTTCTGGATTATTAGAAGAATAAATTACTTTATAAAATTCGCCTTCTTTTATTGAATTAACACTTGCAGGTGAATCTGAAAACACCTTTTTGCCACTAACATTAAAACTATAATCTATTCCAGGTCTTTTTGATGCACCTTTTAGATTAGTTACTTTACCAATTGTAGAAATACCAAATTTTTTAATTTCATTATCATAATTTTCTCCTTTATAAATAATATAAAGAATCCAAATTAAAACTAAAATAAATACACTGTAATTAAAATGTTTTTTTGTCATGATTTTTTCATTTCCATATTTAACGCATTAGAAATCATCGATAACGCATTCTATTTTTTAACTAAACCCTTCACCTTCTTAAAACCTGTCATTAATAAAACGGCTACCAATCCAAAAGCGATTCCAACACCAAATTCAGCTAGTGTTGATGGAATACTATGTGGAATTAAATGATGAATATATTCGATATTATGAATAAAAATTCCTCCTGAAACTAAAAGAAGAGCGATAGTTCCAACTACAGCAAGAAATTTTATAACTAGTGGCAAAGCTTTAATTAAAATCCCACCAAAAGAAGATAAAAATCCTTTATCGTTACCTTTTTTCATTAAATAAAATCCTGCATCGTCCATTCGCACAATTAATGCTACGATTCCGTAAACACCTATAGTGGCAATAATAGCAACAATAGTTACACTAATAATTTGCGTGATTAATTCGTGTTGTTTTTCCATTGCCGTTCCTAAGGCAATGATAACAATTTCAAGCGAAAGAATAAAATCGGTTTTAATCGCTGAACTTACTTTTGCTTTTTCAGAATTTTCATCATCTTCCTCAAGCTTGCTTTCTTTGATAACTTCTTCGCCTTTTTTAGCACGATGAAAAAGATATTCAATAATTTTCTCCACACCTTCGTAAGCTAAATAACGTGAGTTCGACATAAAATTACTGAAAAAGCATTAATTGTTTCGTGTCAACAAAATTATTTTTAAGAGATGGTTTTTTCTCTGCAAAGTTGTATGCAATCAAAGCTGAAAATATGTTGTTAAAGTAGTTTATTTGAGAACGATTTCTTGAATGTTCCACTTGAAAAATGTTTTTAAGTTGATCGAAAATAGTTTCAATAATTGCTCTTTTTCTTAAGTAAAAAGCATCTTGAATTGGAGTTACTAACTTAGTCTTCATATTCTTTCTTAATTTTGTAACAAGGTGAATTCCATTTGAAAAAAGCGATTGAAAAAGTTCTTTAGACAAGTAGCCTTTATCTCCAAATAATTTTCCATAAAGTTTACTAATGAACCCTTTCATTTTCAGTGGGTTTGTATCGTGAACATTGGCTGGAGTAAGCATAAAATCTATGATTCCACCACAATCATTAGTTATAATATGGAGTTTAAAACCGAAGAACCAACCTAATGAACATTGACCTCTTTGAGCTATTTCTTTGAATGTTTTATGTTGTCCAATTCTTCTTTTATCACATACTCTAAGTGGGGTAGAATCAACAAAACTAATTCCAGTACAATCAGCCAAACCTTTTGTTTTTAAGTAAATCATCATTGGAATAAAAGAAGTAGATTTTAGTTCAACCATTCTGTTGTAACTTACTAAAGTTGGAAAATCATTTGAAAGGAATTTGCACACATAATCAAGATAAAAAGTTTTGAAGTTTCTGTAACCCGAAATATGAAAAAGTACCTGAATTGTGATAATCTCTGAAAGAGATAAATTAGATTTTTTAAGACGCTTTTTACCATTAGAAATCATTTGATTTTCCCAGTTTGGAACAAAATCTTTACAAAAATCATCAATAGAACAAAAAATTTGTGTAATTTTATCTTGCGAAAGCATAAGCAAAAGTTTAGTTAATGTTTTAAAATTCAACACTTTAAATATACTAACTTTTGCTTTTTTGTCCAAATATTTTTACACTTTTATATCGAACTCACGTTAAATAAACTCCTCCAATAATTAAAGCTGCTTTAATGGCTGGCGGATATAACCAATTCAAAACAAAAACTACCGGCAGAATAATCAATTTATTGATAAACGAGCCTTTTGTAATCGCCCACAGCACAGGAATTTCTCTCGAAGCTAAAAATCCAGTTGCTTTTTCGGCATTTACCGCCAAGTCATCTCCTAAGATTCCTGCTGTTTTTTTGGTTGCTAATTTACTTGTCATTGCTACATCGTCCATCAATGCAGCGATATCGTCTAAGATTGCGAAAAATCCTGAAGCCATAATTTTAAATTTAATTTTTCTTTTTAATAACCCTCAAAACTACGGCAAAGTTTTCTTTTGGAAAATATTTTTTGTGTGAAAAAGTGTATCGAATTCTTATTTCTTCAAAAAATCGATATTACGAAGTAAACCTTCATATTTGGTTCGTTTTATAGCAGAATTTTTAAACACTTTTTGAAAAGTATCAATAGTTATTTCTTCCCAATCGGATTTTGAGAAATTTAAAATATCAGAACTCGCCTGAAAAAGCGGTTCATCATGTGGTTTTGAAAATCGATTCCACGGGCAAACATCTTGGCAAACATCACAACCAAACATCCAATCGTCAAATTTACCTTTCATTTCTTGTGGTAAATTATCTTTCAATTCAATCGTGAAATACGAAATACATTTACTTCCATCCACAACATACGGAGCCACAATAGCTTCTGTGGGGCAAGCATCTAAACAAGCGGTGCAAGAACCACAATGATCAGTTGTGGGCGTATCGTAATCTAATTCCAAATCCACAATTAATTCGGCAATAAAATAAAATGAACCGACTTTTTGCGTGATGAGATTGCTGTTTTTTCCAACCCAACCCAAGCCACTTTTTGCCGCCCAAGCTTTATCTAAAACCGGTGCCGAATCTACAAATGCTCTGCCTGAAACTTCACCAATTTCAGTTTGAATAAAATGTAATAATTCCTTTAATTTTTCTTTGATGACATGATGATAATCTTGTCCGTAAGCGTATTTGGAAATCTTATACGAATCTTGATTCTGATGTTCGGAAGGATAATAATTCAGTAACAAAGAAATGACACTTTTAGCATCATCTACCAATAAAGTTGGATTCAATCGTTTGTCAAAATGATTTTCCATGTAATTCATTTGACCATTCATTTGATTGTTTAACCAATTTTCTAAACGAGGCGCTTCTTCCTCGAGAAAACCAGCTTTGGAAATACCACAAGACAAAAAGCCGAGTCTTTTGGATTCAGATTTTATGATCTTTGAATAGTTGGAAGATGGAAGCCGGAAGTTGGGAGACATACTACGATAATTTATTTCTAAAAGCAATCATCATATTCATTAAATTATATGAATCCTGATAAAATTTATCAAAATCTACTTCACTAATATATGCTCTCCTTTTTGCTTTGTGCAAACAAGTCACAACTTCTGCTAAAGAGCGAATTGCATATCCTAAAAACCTTCTAAACTCAGGATTACTTTGCTCAATTGAACCTTCAGAAATATTTAAAGCTATCGAATCAACCGCACGATTGATTTGGGAAGTCAAATTATATATTTCACATTTAGGAAAGTTTTGAGAAATTTTGAAAATGTCTTCACCAAAACTCATTGCATTTTGCCAAATAATTAATTTTTCAAACTTAAAACTCATAAAAATATCTTTTAAAACGAAATAAAACTTCCAACTTCAAGCTTCCATCTTCCAGCTCTTAAAAAAGTCCTCCTTGAATATTATTTTTAATTTTTCCTAAATGTTTATACGCTTTTTCGGTAACTTCTCTTCCACGAGGCGTTCTCATGATGAAACCTTCTTGAATTAGGAAAGGTTCGTACACTTCTTCAATGGTTTCCCCACTTTCGGAAACTGCGGTTGCCAAGGTTGATAATCCAACAGGTCCTCCTTTGAATTTTTCGATTATGGTTAATAAAATTTTATTGTCCATTTCATCTAATCCGTGAGCATCCACATTTAAAGCTTTTAAGGCGAATTTCGCGATTTCGATATCAATTTTTCCGTTGCCTTTGATTTGAGCAAAATCTCTAACACGACGCAATAAAGCATTAGCGATACGAGGTGTTCCTCTACTTCTGCCAGCGATTTCAATAGCAGCTTCCATTGTAATCGGCATCTTTAAAATGGACGAACTACGTTGGACAATTGTGGTTAATAATTCGGTATTGTAATATTGTAATCTACTTTGAATTCCGAAACGAGCACGCATTGGGGCTGTTAATAATCCTGAACGTGTGGTTGCTCCAACTAAAGTAAATGGATTTAAATTGATTTGAACGGTTCTTGCATTTGGACCCGATTCAATCATGATGTCAATCTTAAAATCTTCCATTGCCGAATACAAGTACTCTTCTACAATCGGACTTAAACGATGAATTTCATCAATAAACAAAACATCTCTTTCTTCTAGATTGGTCAATAATCCCGCCAAATCACCCGGCTTATCTAAAACAGGACCTGAAGTGATTTTAATTCCTACTCCTAATTCGTTTGCCAAAATATTCGCTAACGTTGTTTTTCCTAAACCTGGAGGCCCATGAAACAACGTATGGTCTAAAGCTTCTTTTCGCAAATTAGCCGCTTGTACAAAAACAATTAGATTTTCTAATACTTGATCTTGTCCAGCAAAATCATCAAAGCTTAGCGGGCGCAATGCTTTTTCGATATCAATATCTTGCGGAGAATAGGATTCTTTATTGGGATTCAAATTATCGTTCATAAAAGCAAAGATAAGTAAAGTTATAAAACAAAAACCTCTCCGATTGGAGAGGTTTGTATATTGTGGAAAAAATCTTAGTGATGTAAAACTTCTTCTCCTTCTTTCATTGGTGTAATTTGTGTAACGAAGTCTTCATCATGACCTGGTTTACTGTAATCGTATGGCCATCTGTGTACTTCAGGAATTTCTCCGGGCCAGTTTCCGTGAATATGTTCCACTGGAGTAGTCCATTCTAAAGTATTTGATCTCCATGGATTTTGAGTTGCTTTCTTACCATAGAAAATACTATAGAAGAAGTTCCAGAAGAAAACGATTTGGAATGCAGCACCTACGATAGCAAAAATTGTAATTAAAACATTCACATCCGCTAATTCGTCAAATAATGGGAAAGCAGAGTTAGTGTAGTAACGTCTTGGTAAACCAGCCATTCCAATAAAGTGCATTGGGAAGAAAACTCCGTAAGCACAAACTGCAGTTACCCAGAAGTGAACGTAACCTAAGTTTTTGTTCATCATTCTACCGAACATTTTAGGGAACCAGTGGTAAACACCAGCAAAGAATCCGTAAAGTGCAGAGATTCCCATTACCAAGTGGAAGTGAGCTACAACGAAATACGTATCGTGAACGTTAATATCTAAAGTTGAATCTCCAAGAATAATACCTGTTAAACCTCCAGTGATGAAAGTAGATACTAATCCAATAGAGAATAACATTGCAGGATTTAATTGTAAGTTACCTTTCCATAATGTTGTAATGTAGTTGAACGCTTTTACAGCCGATGGAATTGCAATTAATAATGTTGTAAAGGTAAATACTGAACCTAAGAAAGGATTCATACCTGAAATAAACATGTGGTGACCCCAAACAATAGTTGATAAGAATGCAATTGCTAAGATAGAAGCAATCATCGCACGGTAACCAAAAATTGGTTTTCTAGAGTTAGTAGCAATAATTTCAGAAGTAATACCTAAAGCTGGTAATAATACGATGTAAACTTCAGGGTGACCTAAGAACCAAAATAAGTGCTCGAATAATACTGGAGAACCACCTTGGTAATGTAAAACTTCACCTTGAATGAAAATATCTGATAAGAAGAATGACGTTCCAAAACTTCTATCGAAGATTAATAATAATGCCGCAGAGAATAATACTGGGAAAGATACGATACCAATAATAGCTGTTACGAAGAAAGCCCAAACTGTTAAAGGCAATCTTGTCATTGTCATTCCTTTAGTTCTTAAGTTGATTACTGTAACTACGTAGTTCAAAGATCCCATTAATGAAGATGCGATGAAAATAGCCATAGAAGCCAACCATAAAGTCATACCTAAACCTGATCCAGGAATCGCTTGTGGTAAAGCACTTAAAGGAGGATAAATTGTCCAACCTGCAGATGCTGGTCCTGATTCCACGAATAAAGAAGCAATCATAATAACACAAGAGATGAAGAACATCCAAAAAGAAAGCATGTTCATAAATCCTGAAGCCATATCACGTGCTCCAATTTGTAATGGAATTAACAAGTTACTAAATGTACCACTCAAACCAGCAGTAAGTACAAAGAATACCATGATAGTTCCGTGAATAGTTACCAAAGCAAGGTAAATATCGTTACGCATTACTCCGTCTGGCGCGAAATTATCTCCTAAGAATACTTTGAAAATTTCGAAAGATTCTTCAGGCCATGCAATTTGCATACGGAAGAATAAAGATAAAACAACTCCAACAATACCCATCAATAAACCTGAAATAAGGTATTGCTTCGCTATCATTTTGTGATCTAAACTAAAAATATATTTAGTTATGAAAGTTTCTTTATGATGACCGTGATCGTGTGACATACTAATTCTATTATATTTAATATAAAATAACTTATTTAATAACTTGAGCTACAACTTTAGTTGAATCAACAGCTACAGCAGGAGTTGCAACTGGAGCTTCTACAGGAGCAGGAGCATTAGCTTCTTTCCATTGTTGAGCTAGCGTTGGCTTTTCAGCTAACCATGCTTTGAAATCGGCAGGTGTATCAACAACAATTTTCATTTGCATATTGTAGTGTGATGCACCACAAATTTTATTACATAATAATAAATAATCAAATGTATAAGGATCTAAAGCTACTCCGCCTTCAGCAACAATTTTCTTACTGTTTTTTGTTCTGATTTTGTTGATTTTATCAACTTTAGCAACAATTGCTTCATCATTTCTCATGTCAGCAGATGTAACTGTTGGGATAAAAGAGAACTGAGTAACCATACCAGGAACACAGTTCATTTGTGCTCTAAAATGAGGCATATAAGCAGAGTGTAAAACGTCTTGTGAACGCATTTTGAAAATTACTCTTTTTCCTTTTGGGATGTGTAATTCAGTAACAACTTTATCATCTTGAGCAGCTGGGTCAGCTAAATCAACACCTAATGTATTGATACCTTCAATTAATCTTACGTTTGCTTTTCCTAATGTTTTATCATCACCTGCATAACGTGCTTCCCAACCAAATTGCTTAGCATATAATTCAATAACAATTGCATCCTGTTCATCCTCTTTGTCAACAAACATAATGTTGTTCCAAGTATACAAACCATATAAAATCAAACCAGCTAAAACAATTACTGGAATAATAGTCCAGATTGCTTCAAGTTTATTGTTATCAGCAAAGTATAAAGCTTTTTGACCTTCTTTACCTCTATATTTGAAAGCAAAATAGTGTAATAAAAATTGAGTAATAGTTTGAACGAAAAAAATTAACGCCATAGAAATAGCCATCAAATTGTCAACATCTTTACCATGCTCAGAACCAGGAGTGCCTAACACTAAATCACCCCAAGCATATAGTGAATAAATAGTGAATACATAAATGAAACCAACAAAGGCAAACATTAAGTAACCATTGACACTATTATCTTTATCATTAGCAATTTCGTCATTGTCTGAAGAACCGCCAATTTGTGTTAAATCAAATATTTTAGTTAATTGCCAAACTGCAATACCAACCAAAACTAAAATTATAAATACCAAGAAACTTGTCATTTTTATTTCTTTTTAACTATTAATAATGAAAATGCTTACTTTCCTCAATAAAAGGATTTCCTTTTGGAACTAATGGAGCCTTAGTTAAAGCTGTAAATACAACAAAAATAAATAAACCTAAGAAGAACATTAAAGCTCCTATTTCAGGGATACCAATAAACCATTGATCACCAACTGTTGCAGGCATAATCATATTGAAGAAATCAACATAATGACCAAATAATATTACGATACCAGCCATAACTACAATCCAAGTTAAACGTTTGAAATCTGTATTAATTAAGATTAACAATGGGAAAATAAAGTTTAACGCTAACATTCCGAAGAAAGGTAATTTATAGTGTTCTATACGAGTTACGAAATAAGTAACCTCTTCTGGGATATTTGAATACCAAATTAACATAAATTGAGAAAACCATAAATATGTCCAGAAAATACTGATACCAAACATAAATTTAGCTAAATCGTGAATATGGCTTGTATTTACATGTTCTAAATATCCTTTAGATTTTAAGTATAAAGTTATCATTGCAATTACAGTAATTCCACTTACAAAGAAACTTGCAAATACATACCATCCAAATAAAGTACTGTACCAGTGTGGGTCAACAGACATAATCCAATCCCAAGACATAATAGACTCAGAAACGATAAAGAATACTAGGAAAAAAGCAGCTAATTTGAAGTTTTTCTTGTAAGGTGCATTATCTTCAGCGCTATCTTGTGCTAAGGAATTTTGTCTGAACTTGAAACGAACAAAGTTCCATACTACTAAAATAATAGCAGCTGTAGCTAAAAATCTACCAACACTTAACCAACCTTTTTTAAGAAAAATAAGTTTATCAAATTTAACTGATTCTGGGTTAACCACTTCAGGATCCATCCATACAAATAAATGGTTGAAATGCATTCCAGCTAAGACTAACAATACGAAGAAAATAATAGAACCAGGTAATAAATACGCAGTAATACCTTCCATTACTCTAAATAAGATTGGAGACCAACCTGCTTGAGCAGCATATTGAATTGCATAAAAAGCTAAAACTCCAACAGAAATTAACATAAAGAAAATACAAGCAACATACAAAGCAGCCCAAGGTTTGTTTTGCAATTGGTGTAATACGTGTTCTAAATGTTCTTTATGGTCATCTTCACCGTGAACTTCTTCAGCTTTTGCATGTGCATCATGCTTATCTGTATGAGCTGGAACTTCTGCAACAGCAACTGTAGAATCTACAGCATGAGCAGCTGAATCAACAGCAACATGAGCATCAGTATGCGTTGTATCAACAACATGAGCGTCAGCAACTTTTACAGTATCAGCTACAACATGAGTATCTGTAGCATGTGGAGTAACTTTCTCTACATGAGCAGCTTCATGACCATGATGACTATCTGCTAATAATTTTTCTACATCCTCAATTGTTTTAGGAGCGGCCATGAAACCAATTCCAATACCAATTGCACCTAAAATCATTAGGACGAATGAAAAAGTTTTTAATTTACTTGAAAACGTGTACATATCTATTATTTTCAAAAAGTTTTACTATTATAATCCAGCTTTTAATTTTAAAACGTAATCAGCCACCATCCATCTCTCTTCTTGAGATAATTGATTAGCGTGAGAACCCATAGAGTTTAATCCATAAGTAATTACGTGAAAAATACTTCCGTCTGTAATTTCTCTATCTTTATAATTTGGTACTCCAAGGAATTTTTCTTTAACAACTAAATTTCCTTTTCCGTCACCTTTTTCACCGTGGCAAATTGCACAATAAACTGTATATAAGTCCTTAGCCTTATCTTGATTAATTGTTGTTGGGTCTAAAGGAGATTTTAAAGTTGCTTTTGCTAAAGCATATCCTTCTGGTGTATTTGGGATTTCGTAAGGAACAAAACCTCTTTTAATTGATCCTTTTGCAGGCACTTGAGCTTCAACTCCACCTTTAAACACATTATGTTCAGAATACGTTTCATAAGAAACTGCTTCGTACATATTAGGGAAAAACTGATAGTTAGGTTTTGCTTTATCGAAACATGAAGTTGCCATGAAAGACAAACCTACTACTGCTACTATTTTATATAAACTTTTCATAACTATCTATTAATGCTTTTCTACAACTTTAACTTCAACCGCTCCAGTACTAGTAAAGAAAGAAACCAATTCTTCCTCGTTACCATGAATACCCACTTCCATTAAGAAATGGTCGTCTGTAGTTCTTACATCTGGATTTTCAGCTTGTTTAAAAGGCCATAATTTACTTCTCATGTAAAAGGTAATAACCATTAAGTGAGCTGCAAAGAAAACCGTTAATTCGAACATAATAGGAACGAAAGCTGGCATGTTATCAATATAACTAAAACTTGGTTTACCTCCAATATCTTGTGGCCAATCTTGAATCATAATAAAATTCATCAATGTTGTAGCAACAGATAAACCAATAATTCCATAAATAAAAGCACAAATAGCAATTCTTGTTGGAGCTAATCCCATTGCTTTATCCAATCCGTGAACTGGAAAAGGCGTATAAATTTCTTCGATATGATGATGAGCTGCTCTTGTTTGTTTAACAGCATCCATTAAAACATCATCATCATTATATATAGCGTGTATGACTTTATTACTCATGATATTAATGATTATCTGAATGATTATGACCGTGTTGTTCTCTTTCTTTCTTGTAATTATCTCCAGAAGCTTTTAAGATTGTTTTAACCTCTGCCTGAGCAATTACAGGGAAACTTCTAGAATATAATAAGAATAATACAAAGAAGAATCCGATAGTTCCAATATAAATACCAGCATCAACAAAAGTTGGTTGGAACATTGTCCATGAAGATGGTAAATAATCTCTATGTAATGAAGTTACGATAATTACGAAACGCTCAAACCACATACCTACGTTTACAACGATAGAGATAATGAAAGAGGCCATAATGTTGGTTCTAATTTTCTTAGACCACATAACTTGCGGAGAAATTACGTTACAAGTCATCATTAACCAGTATGACCACCAGTAAGGACCAGTTGCTCTGTTTAAGAATGCATATTGTTCGTATTCAACTCCAGAATACCAAGCTACGAATAACTCCGTAATATAAGCACAACCTACAATAGAACCAGTAATCATGATTACGATGTTCATTAATTCGATATGTTGTACAGTAATATAATCTTCTAAGTTAGATACTTTTCTCATGATAATAAGAAGAGTATTTACCATTGCGAATCCTGAGAAAATCGCTCCAGCAACGAAGTATGGAGGTAAGATTGTAGTATGCCATCCTGGGATTACAGAAGTAGCAAAGTCAAAGGATACAATAGTGTGTACAGAAAGTACAAGAGGAGTTGCTAAACCAGCTAATACAAGAGAAACCTCTTCAAAACGTTGCCAGTCTTTAGCTCTACCAGACCATCCAAAAGAAAGGATAGAATAAACTCTTTTAGTAAAAGGAGTTACCGCTCTATCACGTAACATAGCAAAGTCAGGTAATAAACCAGTCCACCAGAAAACTAATGATACTGATAAATATGTAGAAATTGCAAATACGTCCCATAATAATGGTGAGTTAAAATTCACCCATAATGATCCGAATTGATTTGGAATTGGTAATACCCAGTAACCTAACCATGGACGACCCATGTGGATAATTGGGAATAAACCTGCTTGCATTACCGAGAAAATCGTCATTGCTTCTGCAGAACGGTTAATAGCCATTCTCCATTTTTGACGGAATAATAATAATACTGCAGAGATAAGAGTTCCGGCGTGACCGATACCTACCCACCAAACGAAATTGGTGATATCCCAAGCCCAACCTACTGTTTTATTTAATCCCCATGTTCCAATACCAGTGGTTACAGTATAAATCATACAACCTAATCCCCATAGGAAAGCGGCTAATGCGATTGAAAATACTGTCCACCATTGTTTGTTTGCTCTACCTTCTACAGGTCTAGCCACATCTACCGTTACATCGTGGTAAGATTTACTTCCTACTACTAAAGGTTTTCTAATGGGTGCTTCGTAATGAGACGACATAATCCTTTATATTGTTTCTATTAATTAATACTTATTTATCGTTTCTAACTTTCACGTGGTACATCACGTTTGGTTTTGTTCCGATGTGCTCTAATAAATGATACATTCTGTCTGATTCTACTAATTTAGCAACATCTGATTCTGAATCATTAATATCACCAAATTTCATAGCTCCACTAGAACATGCAGCAGAACAAGCAGTTTGGAATTCATCCTTACCAACGGCTCTACCTTCACGTTTAGCTTTTAATTTAACAGCTTGCGTCATTTGGATACACATAGAACATTTTTCCATAACTCCACGAGAACGTACATTTACATCTGGATTGATAACCATACGACCTAAATCATCATTCATATGATAATCAAATTCGCTGTTTTTGTTATATAAGAACCAGTTGAAACGTCTTACTTTATATGGACAGTTGTTAGCACAGTAACGCGTACCAACACATCTGTTGTATGCCATGTGATTTTGACCTTCTCTACCATGAGATGTAGCAGCTACAGGACAAACCGTCTCACAAGGAGCGTGGTTACAGTGCTGACACATTACAGGTTGGAAAGCAATTTGAGGATTTTCTGAAGGATCTTCCATACTTGAGAAAGTATCGATAGAACTCATTAATCCACTTGCAGATTCTTTTAATTCAATATCACCAGCAAATGTTTCTTTAGAAGAATAATATCTATCAATACGCAACCAGTGCATATCTCTACTTCTTCTAATTTCATCTTTACCTACAACTGGCACGTTATTTTCAGCGTGACATGCAATAACACATGCTCCACATCCTGTACAAGCATTTAAGTCGATAGATAAATTAAAATGGTGACCAACACTTCTATCAAAAGAATCCCATAAATCAACTTCTGTAGCAGCTGTTGGTTTGTGATCTAATGACACCATTGGAATTGGATTCCAAACTTTAGCGTCTTTAGTATTGAAAACTTCTAATGTTGTTTCTTTGATAATATCACCTCTACCCATTAATGTTTTTTGTAACTGAACACAAGCAAATTCATGCTCACCTTCTACAACAGTAATAGTAGCTGATTGATTCGAGTTTAAGTTAGCATATAAAGCATAAGCATTAACACCTACTTGCATCTCTTCTTTTAATCCTAATTTTTTACCATATCCAAAAGCTAAACCTAAAGTTCCTTTTGCTTGACCTGGTTGAATAATTGCTGGAACATTCTCTAAAGTAGCGTTTCCTACTTTAATTGTAACATAACTTCCGTTTAAACCTCCGTTAGCTACATTCCAGTTTTTAACACCTGCTGCTTCAGCATCTGCTTTTGAAATAGTTACGTAGTTATCCCAAGATACTCTTGTAATAGGATCTGGGAATTCTTGTAACCATGGGTTATTTGCTTGTTGCCCATCACCCATTCCAACTTTAGAATATAATACTAAATCGAAATTAGAAGATTTTGCTTGTGCTAAAGCTGAAGCTGCCGTAGCATAATCAGCAGAAGCCGCAGTTAATGGACTTGCTACTGAAGCAACAAAACCATCATGCACTGCTTGATTCCAAGATTTTCCTGCAAAAGATGCAACAGAGAAAGATTTTAAGAAATCATAGTAAGCAACTGTATTGTCTGTCCAAGTTAATAAAGCTTCTTGGAACTGTTTTGTATTGAATAAAGGACGAATCGTTGGTTGCATAATGCTGTAATTACTTCTAGTAATAGCAACATCTCCCCAAGACTCTAAATAATGTGGAGCCGCAGCAGCAATTGTAGTTAAAGTTGAAGTTTCATCTTCTTTCATAGAAAAAGAAACAGAAAGTTTAACTGATTTTAAAGCTGCAACGAAATCTTTTGAATTTGCTAATGTATACGCTGGATTTACTCCATTCATAATTAACGTATGAACTTTACCAGCTTTCATATCAGCTACTAATTGAGCAACTGCTTTCGCATCTCCTTTTCTTGTAAGGATAGCATCAGAAGGATTGAACGCTTCAGACTGTAATGCATTATTAATAGCTAAAACCACTAACTGCGCATTAACATCATCTAAACCAGTTACAACAACTCCTTTGTTCTTAGCATCTTTAAGTTGCTTCGCTGCTTTTGCAATTTGAGCATTTTTAGGTTGAGCACCACTTACAACAGCATAGTATAAATCAGCTAATGCTTGTTTTTGTTGTGCCACTGTCATTGGAATTCTAACATCTGCATTAGCACCAGCTAAAGACATGTTAGATTCAATTTGAATATGTTTAGACATCATTCCGTTTTTAGGAATACGACCTTGAGCATATCCAGCATCAAAACCTCCACCTTGCCAATCTCCTAAGAAATCTGCACCAACAGAAACAATTGTATTAGCTTTTGAAAAATCGTAATTAGCTAAAGCTCTTACACCATAAACCGCTTGAAAAGCGTCTAAAGCGTTTGATTCAGAAACTGCATCATAAACAACATGTTTAGTTGTTGGATATTTAGCAACTAAAGAAGCAATTAAAGCATCTGTTGAAGGACTTGCCATAGTGTTTGTTAACACCACTACATTTCCACCTTTTGCTTTAGCGTCTTCTAAACTAGCTTTAACTTTAGTATTTACGTCAGCCCAAGTTGCATCTTTACCAGCAATTTTAGGTTGTTTTAAACGTAAACTATCATATAATGAAAGAACAGAAGCATGAACTCTTGCATTTGCTCCAGTTTTTGCTCCTTCTAAATTATTGTTCTCTACTTTAATAGGACGACCCTCACGAGTTTTGATTAAAATATTAGCAAAATCAAATCCATCAGCCATTGTTGTTGCATAATAATCAGCAACACCAGGAATAATTTCTTCTGGTTGAACTACGTAAGGAATTGACTTTACAACAGGACCTTCACAAGCTGCTAATGAAGCAGCAGCCGTGCTAAATCCAACATATTTCAAAAAGTCACGACGAGTAGTTGACGAAGCAGATAAAGTTTCCTTATCTCCTAAAAACTGGTCAACCGGAATTGGTTCCACAAACTCGTTGTTTCTTAGCGTCTCAACAATAGAACTATTTTCGTTTAGTTCTTCAACACTTTTCCAGTATTTTTTGTTTGATGCCATTGTATAGTATATTAGCTTCTTAAATTATTTTATTAATAGTGACATTTACCACATTCTAAACCTCCCATTTGAGCAGCAGTTAACTGAGATACTCCGTATTTTTTAGAAAGTTCTTCATGGATTTTTTTGTAGTAAGCATTATCTTCTACTTTCACATTTGTTTCTCTGTGACAGTTGATACACCATCCCATTGTTAATGGAGCATGTTGTTTCATGATTTCCATTTCTTCAACTGGACCGTGACAAGTTTGACACTCAACTCCCGCAACAGTTACGTGTTGTGAGTGATTGAAATAAACGTGATCTGGTAAGTTATGAATTCTAACCCATTTAACTGGCTTAGTTTTTCCTGTATATTTTTGTAACGATTTGTCCCATCCAACAGCATCGTATAATTTAGCAATTTCACCATCGTAAAACGCTTTTGAATGCTCTTCAGTAGCTGTAGTTTCAGCCACTTCACTGATGTTTTTATGACAGTTCATACAAACATTCAACGAAGGAATGTTAGAATGTTTACCAACTCTTGCAGCAGAGTGACAGTATTTACAATCAATTCCGTTTTCACCAGCGTGAATTCTGTGAGAATAATGAATTGGCTGCACTGGCTCATATCCTTGGTCTACTCCAATTTGCATCATCCATCCGTATGCAAAATAAGCAGAAACCAACAATAACAAGATTGCAGATACCAATACTAAGAATTGATTTTTAGCATAAGCTCTGAAAACATTCATTAATGAACGGTTTTTTTGGACAACTTCTAATCCTTTAGCACCAGCAATTTTAGTTAACATATTATTCACCAAGAACAACATAACAACTAACATCATCATTACTAATGAAAGCACTCCTAATATTACATTATTAGAAACACCAGAATTATCAGCATTTGCTTCACCAGCCACAGGAGCACCAGGTGCAACCGCAGGAGCCGCAGGTGCTGGCTCAGAAGTGTAAGCTAAAATATTGTCAATATCTTCATTTGACAATTGTGGAAATGCAGTCATTGGAACTTTATTGTTCTCTTCAAACACTTTTACTGCTTGTGCATCTCCTGACTTGATTAATTCTCCACTATTCTTAACCCATTTGTATAACCACTCTTTATCATACTTAGCAGCAACGTCACGAAGTGCAGGACCCGTAGCTTTTGCATCTAATTTATGACATGCGGCACAATTGGTATTAAATAATTCTTTACCCTTTGCTGCATCCTGAGCGAACGCAGATAAAGAAGTTACTAGCACGAATGCTAAACTGAAGAAAATCTTTGAAAACGATTTATGGTTACCCACCTTTTTCATATTTAAAATGATTATCGACTTAATTTTGGTATACTTTTAGATAGTTGTTATCTAAAAACAACACGTTATTTTTTCAAAACTCCGACAAAAATACAATATTCGAAGTATTATTAAAACCTTAATTTTATCTTAAAATGTAATTTATATTTGTTCTAAATAATTTTTAGGTATTCAAATATCGTCATAAATTGTATTTTTGTATTAAATTCAATTACATATGAAAAATTTATCAAAACATAACTTATTGTACTTCTTTATTCTATCTTCCATTTTTTGTTTTACATCTCAAGCACAGAATGAAAAAACTAACATAACAGTTGATCCAAAAATTGATCAATTATTAAAAGAAAAAAGAAAAATAAACAATGGATTGTTTTTAAATGAGGGATATAAAATCCAGATTTATTATGGAAATAGCGAAGATTCAAAAAAGAAACTTCAAGAATTTAAAAGAGAATTTAAAGACTTAGATGGCACCTTAATTTTTAATAGCCCAAACTACAAAGTATGGATAGGTAATTTCAAATCAAGGATAGAAGTAGAGCGTTTATTTCTAGAAGTGAAAAAAAAATATCCTGCTGCCTTAATTATTAAACCTTCTAATTAGTAAACATCCTATAAAAACAAAAAGCCATTCAAACGAATGGCTTTTTTTATGATTGAATATATCTTATTTCAATTTTTTCTTCACTTCAACTTCATGGAATCCTTCAATTAAATCATACTCACGAATGTCGTTGTAGTTTTTAATCTGCATACCACAATCATAACCTTTAGAAACTTCTTTAACATCGTCTTTGAAACGTTTTAAAGTAGCTAATTCACCAGTGTAAATTACAACTCCTTCTCTAATTAGACGTATTTTAGAATTTCTAAATACTTTACCATCGGTAACCATACATCCTGCGATAGTTCCTACTTTAGATACTTTGAAAATTTCTCTAATTTCGGCAGTACCTGTAATTTCTTCTTTCATCTCTGGAGATAACATTCCTTCCATAGCATCTTTCAAGTCATCAATAGCATCGTAAATAATTGAATAGTTACGGATATCGATTTCTTCTTTTTCTGCCAATTGTTTTGCATTTCCTTGTGGACGAACATTAAATCCGATAATAATCGCATCAGAAGCAGAAGCTAACAATACGTCAGATTCTGTAATTGCTCCAACTCCTTTATGAATAATGTTGATTTGAATTTCTTCAGTAGATAATTTAGAGAATGAATCCGATAATGCTTCAACAGAACCATCCACGTCTCCTTTAAGGATAATATTCAATTCTTTAAATTGTCCTAATGCAATACGACGACCAATTTCGGCAAGCGTAATATGTTTTTGAGTACGAACTGATTGCTCACGTTGTAATTGTGTACGTTTTGATGCAATTTGTTTTGCTTCTCTTTCGTCTTCGTAAACATTAAATTTATCTCCCGCAGTTGGCGCACCGTCTAAACCTAATACTGATACTGGCGTTGATGGACCCGCTTCTTTAATTTGGTGCCCTCTTTCATCAAACATGGCTCTAATTTTACCATGATTTTTTCCAGCTAACACATAATCTCCAATACGAAGTGTTCCTGCCTGTACTAATATAGTGGAAACATATCCTTTTCCTTTATCTAACTGCGCTTCAACTACTGTTCCAAGTGCAGGTTTTTTTGGATTTGCAGTAAGCTCAAGAACTTCTGCTTCTAACAATACTTTTTCAAGTAATTCAGAAACACCTGTTCCTTGTTTAGCTGATATGTCATGAGATTGATATTTTCCACCCCAATCTTCAACTAATAAGTTCATCCCTGCTAATTGTTCTTTAATTTTTTCTGGATTAGCCGCTGGCTTATCTACTTTATTGATAGCAAATATCATAGGAACCCCAGCAGCTTGTGCGTGACTAATTGCTTCTTTTGTTTGCGGCATGATATCATCATCCGCTGCAATTACGATAATAGCAATATCTGTAACTTGAGCCCCACGTGCACGCATTGCGGTAAACGCCTCGTGACCTGGTGTATCTAAGAAAGTGATTTTTTCACCATTTTCTAAAATTACTCCATATGCTCCAATATGTTGTGTAATTCCTCCTGATTCACCCGCAATAACATTTGCTTTACGAATGTAATCTAGTAAAGATGTTTTACCGTGGTCAACGTGACCCATTACGGTAACAATTGGTGCTCTATGCACTAAATCTTCTGGATTATCATCCACAACAACAGTTGCTTCTTCAATATCGGTTGTAATGAATTCCAATTCAAATCCGAATTCATCAGCTACAATAGATAATGTTTCTGCATCTAAACGTTGGTTCATTGTTACCATGATTCCAAGCGACATACACGTTCCGATTACTTTTGTAATAGGCACATCCATTAAAGAAGCTATTTCACCTACAGTTACAAATTCTGTAACTTTTAAAGTTTTACTACCTTCTTCTTGAGCTTGCAATTCATCATCCACACGTTGACGGTGTGAATCTCTTTTATCTCTACGATATTTAGCAGATTTTGATTTATTTCCTTTCCCTTGTAATCTTTCAAGAGTTTCTTTAATTTGGTTTTTAACATCCTCTTCAGAAGGTTCTACCTTTTGAATGATTGGTTTTTTACCTTTATTAAATCCACCTGCAGATCCTCCGCCCTTAACGAACTCTCTTTTAGGCCCAGCCGCAGCATTGTTAGCACCTGGAGTTCCAGGAGCACCTGGTCCACCCGGTTTGATAATTCGCTTGCGTTTATTTTTATTATTTGCAGCATTTGCACCTCCAGCATTTTGAGCTTGAGGAGCTCCTGGTTTTTTAATATCTTTTTTAGGATCTTCTTTTTTCTTTTTAGGTTTTTCAAATTGAGATAAATCAATTTTTTGACCTGTAAAAGTAGCTCCTGATAATTTTTGGTATTGTGTTTCAATTTTTACCTCACCAGCTTCATCAAGTGCAGGTTCAGACTTTTCATCAAATTCCTTAACAGGCTTAACAACTTCTTCTTTAACTGGCACCGATTGTTCACTAACCTCTTCTTTATTAACTATTTCAATAGGTTTTTGTTCAACTGGTTTTTGTTCAGAAACAACAGGTTTCTCTTCAACTTTAAGAACAGGTTTTTCTTCAGAAACTGGCTTATCAGACTTAACTTCTTGTTTTTTAGGATCCAAATTGATTTTACCAACAGCTTTAGGTGCAGATAAAACTGCTTTAGCTTTGATAATCTCTTGCCTTTGACGCTCTTCTTCTTGCAAACGTTTGATTTCTTGTTCTTTTTCAAGTTCACGTTTAAGTGCCTCTTTCTCTTTTTTCTTTTCTTCACTCACTTCAAGAGAGGCAACCTTATTCCCTTTGTCAGCAGAAAATTGACCACATAAGACTTTATATTCCTCTTGTGATATTTTAGCATTAGGACTGGCCTCAATTTCATGACCTTTTTCTTTTAGAAAATCCACAGCTCTATCAAGAGAAATATTTAACTCCCTTAAAATTTTGTTTATTCTTATTACTCTTTCTTCAGACATATAACCTTTTTAAAATTCTTTTATGTTGTGTGTTGTTTGGTTAGAGAATTATCCTTCTAATTCTTCTTTTAATATATTCATTACATCTAAAATTGTTTCCTCTTCAAGATCGGTTCTTCTTACCAAATCAGCAACATCTTGATTTAATACGCTTCTAGCTGTATCTAAACCGATTTTTTCAAACTCTTCAATTACCCATGCTTCAATTTCGTCAGAGAATTCTCTTAACTCAACATCATCTTCCTCCTGTATTGCGCCTTCTCTAATTACATCAATTTCATAACCTGTTAATAAACTAGCTAATTTAATGTTATTTCCGCCTCTACCAATAGCTTTAGACACCTCTTCTATTTTCAAAAATACTTCTGCCGTTTTAGCCTCTTCATTAATTTTAACTGTAGAAACTTTTGCAGGACTTAATGCTCTAGTTATATACAATTGAGCATTTGTTGTATAATTAATAACGTCAATATTTTCGTTACCTAATTCACGAACAATTCCATGAATACGAGAACCTTTCATACCTACACAAGCTCCAACAGGATCAATTCTATCATCATAAGAATCTACCGCTACTTTTGCTTTTTCACCAGGAATACGAACTACTTTTTTGATTGTAATTAAACCATCAAACACTTCAGGAATTTCTTGTTCGAATAATTTCTCAAGGAATTCTGGAGCAGTTCTAGACATGATGATTTGTGGTTTGTTACCTTTCAATTCAACATTTTCGATTACACCTCTAACATTATCTCCTTTTTTGAAATAATCATTTGGAATTTGTTTTTCTTTTGGCAAAACAATTTCATTTCCTTCATCATCCATCAAAATTACAGCTTTTGGACGAACATGATGTACTTCCGCTGTATAAATATCTCCAATTAAATCTTTAAATTGTTTATAAAGATTTGTATTATCGTGTTCGTGAATCTTAGAAATTAAGTTTTGACGCAAAGACAAAATCGCTCTTCTTCCTAATTGAATCAACTTTACTTCTTCCGAAACATCTTCGCCTACTTCAAAATCAGGCTCAATTCTTCTTGCTTCAGATAATGAAATTTCAGAATTTGGGTCCTCAACCTCACCGTCTTCTACGACAACGCGATTTCTCCATATCTCCATATCACCTTTATCAGGATTAATAATGATATCGAAATTATCGTCTGAACCATATTTCTTCTTTAATGCATTTCTAAATACATCTTCTAAAATTGCCATTAGTGTAACTCTATCGATGAGTTTGTCGTCTTTAAATTCTGAAAACGATTCTATTAATGCAATATTCTCCATGTCAACTCTTTATTTTAAAATGATATTATAACAACTGCTTCTTTTATATTTTCATAAGAAATTTCCAGTTTTTTATCAACTGTTTCTTTTCCTTTTCCTATTTTTTTTGGCTCACGAGCCTGCCATTCTAAAGTTATTTTTTCATCATCAGCTATGACTAATTTTGCTTCAATTTCTTCCGATGAAATGGTTTTAACTTTTATAGTTCTACCTATATTTTTTTTGTATTGTCTTACTAATTTTAGCGGACTTGAAACCCCTGCCGAAGCAACTTCTAAAGAAAAATCTTGCTCTTCTCTATCTAAATCACCTTCAACAGCTCTACTTACATCGATACAATCTTGTAAATTTACTCCAAAATCACCATCTAAAACAACACTAATTTTATTAGCGTCGTTAATAGTAAAATCTATCAAAAAAAGATGCTCACGCTCTACCAATGCTGCATCTAATGCTTCTTGAACTTTATTTTTAAATGTCATACTTTTATAAAAAGAGGCACGCTGTGCGTGCCTCATAATCCTCTGTCCTTTAATAACGGCACAAATATACAATTTTTTTTGAATTAAAAAAAAGATTGTCAGTTTGGATATTTTTTGTACTTTTATAGTGTAATTTATTTTACACTATTTAACATAACCTAAAACAAAATTATGAAACGAATTTTAGTACCTACCGATTTTTCAAAACACGCAGAATACGCATTAAAAGTTGCAGCCCAAATAGCCAAAAAAAGTGGTGGAGAGATATTTTTAGTTCACATGCTTGAATTACCTACATCAGGCAACGACGCCATTTCTACAGCGCATGAAATACCTGAATTAATGCTATTTAAAAACGCAGCAATTAATAAACTAGATTCTATTATGAGCGCTGAATATCTTAGTGGCGTTAATATTTCTAAAATCATTCAATTCGAAATGGCTTTTGACGGGATCATTAAAAATGGTAAAGCTCACAATGTTGACTTAATAGTTATGGGATCTCACGGAGCGAGTGGTTTTCAAGAAATGTTTATCGGATCTAACACAGAAAAAGTTGTTAGAAACTCAGACGTACCTGTATTAGTTATTAAACGCGAAGAAGGTGATTTTAATGCTAATGATTTTGTATTTGCTTCTGATTTCTCTGAAGAAATAAAAAAACCTTTTGAAAAAGTTGTTGGATTTGCAAATAAATTCAATTCTCACTTACACTTAGTAACCATAAACACTCCTAACAATTTCAAATCAACCAGAGTAGCACAAAAAGCTATGGATGAATTTGTAGCAGAATTTAAGATTAGCAATTGCTCTACTCATATATATAATGACGTTAATGTCGAAAAAGGTATTTTACATTTCGCTAAAAGTATTGACGCCGACATTATTGGAATGAGCACACACGGAAGAAAAGGTTTATCTCACTTTTTCAACGGAAGTATTAGTGAAGACTTAGTAAACCATGCTAAAAGACCAGTAATTACTTTTAAAATCTAATTATTGTGTTTTTAAAATCATAAAAAAAGACCGCTGTTGCGGTCTTTTTTTATGATAACTAATGAAATATCAAACAATTTGACTAGTCCTAAAAAATCGATACAGATTTATTAGACAAAAATAATTAATTAAACACTTGCAAGAACGTTCTTGCAAGTGTTTTTTGTTTTATAGGTTTTTATTTTCAATTTATTTTGTTGATGC